>Ga0209023_10001666_pt1 | contig 29166 bp, 24 predicted proteins | sample LakOneMetagenome_FD_187468 | JGI IMG/M metagenome (GOLD analysis project Ga0209023, IMG submission 187468) | Freshwater and sediment microbial communities from Lake Erie, Canada (SPAdes) (version 2) | ecosystem: Environmental > Aquatic > Freshwater > Lentic | place: Lake Erie, Canada...
CAGCGTTTCCGGCGACTGGCGTTCGTCGCGATAATCGACGAAGCGATACTCGACGCCGAAGCGCTTCAGCCAGTTCTGCGCCTTCTTGCAGGTATCGCAGTTCTTGAGGCCGTAAATCGTGGTCATTCCGTTTTCTCTTCCCTGTTCGAATGTGGGAGCGACGGAAGTCGCGACGCTTTTTCGCGATCCAGTCGCGACTTCCGTCGCTCCCACGGGAACTCCTTCAATCCGCCAACCCGCGCAACAAATCATTGATGCTCGTCTTCGACAACGTCTTTGCGTCCACCTGCTTGACGATCACCGCGCAATACAGCGAATGCGAGCCGTCCTTCGCCGGCAACTGGCCGGACACGACCACGCTGTACGGCGGCACCGAGCCGTAGCTGATCTCGCCGGTCGCGCGGTTGTAGACGCGCGTGGACTGGCCGAGGAACACGCCCATGCCGATCACGCTGTGGTGGCCGACGACGAAGCCTTCCACCACTTCCGAACGCGCGCCGATGAAGCAATGATCCTCGACGATGGTTGGCGCGGCCTGCAGCGGTTCGAGCACGCCGCCGATGCCGGCGCCACCGGAAAGATGGCAATGCTTGCCGACCTGCGCGCAGGAACCAACCGTCGCCCAGGTATCGACCATGGTGCCTTCACCGACCCAGGCGCCGATGTTGACGAAGCTCGGCATCAGCACCACGTCCTTGCCGATGTGGCAACCGCGGCGCGCGATCGCGCCCGGCACCACGCGCACGCCGAGCTTGCGGAACTTCGCTTCGTCGAAGCCGGCGAAGCGCGCCGGCACCTTGTCCCAGAACGGCGCCGGTTCGGCTTCGACCAGTTGCATCGACTGGGTGCGGAAATACAGCAGCACCGCCTTCTTCAGCCATTCGTTGACGGTCCAGCCGCCCTTGCCGTCGGGTTCGGCGACGCGGAATTCTCCGCGTTCGAGGCCGTCGAGCACGCGTTCGACCATCGGCTTGGTCGAGCCCTCGATCTCGTCCGGGGTCAGCATCGCGCGTCGTTCCCAGGCGCTGTCGATGGTGAACTTCAATTCCTCTACGCCGGGTCCGGCGGGAACGGTCTTCTTCGTCGCGGTTTTCTTCCTCGCGACCGGCTTCTTCGCGGCGGGCTTGCGGGGGGGGCTCATGCGTGCGTTTCTCCGTCGATGCGCGCGATCAGCGCGTCGTGCAATGCCTGTGCCGCTTCCGCTGACAGCGGGCGGTCCTGTTCGTCGGTGATGCGGAACACGTCCTCGGCGCGCTCGCCGAAGGTCGCGATGCGCGCATCATGCACGCGCAGGCGGTGCGCGCGCAGCACTTGCGCGATGTCCGCGAGCAGGCCCGGGCGGTCGGTGCAGACCAGGCTGAGCACGCTGCGCCGGCCATCGGCGGAATCGGCGAACTGCGCCTGCGGCGCGATGCGGAAATGGCGCAGGTGCCGCGGCGCGCTGCGGCGCGCGGGCCGGACCGCATCGAGCGCGCCCGCGAGGGTGGTGCCGAGCCGCGATTCGATGTGCGTGGCGGCGACCGGGCGCCGTGGATCGGCGGGCAGCACGACGAAGGTGTCGAACACGGTCGCGTCCGGGCCATCGAGCAGGCGTGCGTGCTGGATCGCGAGGCCGAGGCGGTCGAGGGTGGCGACGATGGCCGCGAACAGGCCGTCGCGGTCGGGTGTATGCACGAACACGCGCAGCGCATGCGCCTCGCCCTTGCCCAGCGCAAGTGCGCGCACGATCGTTGCACCCGGCGCGGCCCCGGCCAGCGCGCCGGCCTGCCACGCCAGTTGCTCGGGACGCTCGCGCAGGAAGCTTTCTTCCGGCATGCGCGCGAACAACGCATCGATGGTCGCGTCGTCGTGGCCCGCTTCATGCAGCAACGCACGCGCCGCATCGCGGTTTTCGGCGCGGTGTTCCTCCGCCGCGACCGGATGCTCCAGCCCGCGGCGCAGGGCCAGGCGCGTGGCCGCGTGCAGGTCGGACAGCAGCCGGTCCTTCCACGCGTTCCACAATTTCGGCGAGGTGCCGGCGATGTCGGCGCAGGTGAGGAGATACAGGTTGTCGAGCCGTTCGCGGTCGGCGACCTCGATCGCGAAGCGGTGGATCACCGCGGGATCGGCGATGTCCTGCTTCTGCGCGGTGGTGGACATCAACAAATGCCTGCGCACCAACCATTCGACCAGCGCGGTATCGGCCTCGGACAACTCGTGCGCGAGGCAGAATTCGCGCGCGTCGCGTGCGCCGAGTTCGGAATGATCGCCGCCGCGGCCCTTGGCGATGTCGTGGAACAGGCCGGCGAGCAGCAGTAGTTCGGGCTTGCGCAGCGACGGCCACACCGTGTGCGCGACGGAAAAGCGTTCGTCCGCCTCGCCGCTGGCGAACTGTGCGAGGTTGCGCAGCACCGCCAGCGTGTGCTGGTCGACGGTGTAGACATGGAACAGGTCGAACTGCATGCGCCCGGACACCTGCGCGAACGCCGGGATCCAGCGCCCGAGCACACCGAGCCGGGCCATGCGATTCAGCGTTTCCACCGGCTGCGGTCCGCGCAGCAGGGCGAGGAATTGCGCGCGCAACGCGGGGTCGGCATCCGCGTAGCCGGGAATCCGCTTCAACGCTTCCGCCAGCGCACGCGCGGTGTGCGAATGCAGTCCGCGGATCGCCTGCCCCGAGCCTGCCGAAGGGCCGGGATGCGCGGCCCAGGCCGCGAACAGCGCGAATACTTCGCGTGGATCGCCGTGCGGCCATTGCGGATCGTGCGCGGCGAGGTAGCCGCGGCGCAGCTCGAAACCCCCGCCGATGGATTCGGGCACCGCCTCGCCTTCGAGCTGTTCCTCGAAGCGCTGCAGCAGGCGCTCGCCGATGCGCTGCACCAGCGCGGCGCTGCGGTAGAAGCCCTGCATCATCTGTTCGACCGCGAGATTGTCGGCGTCGTCCATGTGGCCGAGGCGCGCGGCCAATGCCTTCTGGTGGTCGAAGCGCAGGCGTTCCTCGCGCTTGCCGGCGACCAGGTGCAGGCCGAAGCGCAGGCGCGACAGCGCGCGCCGTTCGCGATCGAGCGTGGCGAATTCGTCGACGCCGAGCTGGCCGAGTGCGATCAGCGCCTCGAGGTCGGGGGTGCCGAGTACGCGCATCGCCATCCAGTGCAGCGTCTGCACATCGCGCAGGCCGCCCGGCCCCTCCTTGAGGTTGGGTTCGAGGTTGTCGGATGTGTCGCCGAAGCGCGCGTGCCGCGTCGCCAGTTCCGCGCGCTTGTCGGCGAAGTAGCGATGTGCGCTGCCGACATGCTCCGGCGCGACCGCTTCGCGCAGGCGTTCGATGTCGACGTGGTTCGCGACCAGCGCACGCGCCTCGAGCATCGCGGTGAGCACGGTGATGTCGGCCGCGGCCGCCGTGCTGCATTGCCCCGGCGAACGTACCGCATGCCCGACCGGCAGGCCGGCGTCCCACAGCGCGGCGAAGAACGCGGCCAACGCATCGCTCGCGTTCGACTGCGCGCCGTCGTCCGCCAGCACCAGCAGGTCGATGTCCGAATGCGGGAATAGTTCGCCGCGGCCGTAGCCGCCGACCGCAAATAGCGATATTGAAGCCGGGGCCAGCGAATCGCGTTCGCCGAGGTGCCGCGACCAGGCCTCGCGCACCAGTGCATCGACGGCGCGTGCGCGTTCGCGCGCCAGTCGGTCGACGTCCTCGCCCGCATCGAAGCGCGCGGCGAGCGCGGCGTCGGATTCGGCGAGGCGGCGACGGGCGTCGGCAGGCCAGGATTCGCCGTCGCGCGCGTTGGCGTCGGCGGGGGTGGCGCTCACAAGTCGTTGTCGTCGCCGGGCAGGCGAGTGAGGATTTCCACGCCGCTTTCGGTCACCGCGACGGTGTGTTCCCACTGCGCCGAGAGCTTGCGGTCCTTGGTCACCACGGTCCAGCCGTCGGGCAGTACCTTGGCGTGGCGGCTGCCTTCGTTGATCATCGGCTCGATGGTGAAGGTCATGCCCGGGCGCAGCACCACGCCCTGCCCCGGCCGGCCGTAGTGCAGCACCTGCGGTTCGTCGTGGTACACGCGACCGATGCCGTGGCCGCAATATTCGCGCACCACGGTGAAGCGTTCGGCTTCCGCGTATTCCTGGATGGCGTGGCCGACGTCGCCGAGGGTCGCGCCGGGCTTGACCGCGCGGATGCCGCGGAACATCGCCTCGCGGGTCACGTCCACCAGCCGTTTCGCCATGACCGATGGCGTGCCGACGAAATACATGCGGCTGGTGTCGCCGTGCCAGCCATCCTTGATGACGGTGACGTCGATGTTGACGATGTCGCCATCCTTCAACACCTTGCCCGGGCTGGGGATGCCGTGGCAGATCACGTTGTTGACCGAGGTGCAGACGGTCTTGGGGAAGCCGCGGTAGCCGACGTTGGCCGGGATCGCGCCCTGCACGTTCACGATGTGGTCGTGGCAGATGTCGTCCAGTTCCTCGGTGGTCACGCCCGGCTTCACGTGCGGGGCCACGACCTGCAGTACCTCGGCCGCGAGGCGGCCGGCGATGCGCATCTTCTCGATTTCGTCCGGGGTCTTGAGGGCGACAGTCATGCCGTCATTATCGCCCATGCGGTCCGCGGGGCTGCCCGGCGCCGCTTCCTGCGGTCCCGGCGCATTGCCGCGATCGGGATCCATGTGCCGACCGACCGCGGAATCCTGACGCGGCGCGTCACCCCCGGCTGCTGGAATACGCCGCCACTCCGCCGTTGCCGTGTTCAGGCACCACGCCCGGCGAATTGGTAATTTTTCGCTGGTTTCCAAGTGTCCGGACGCTCGGGCCATGGATGGCACGCCCCTTGCTCTTTTGACGCCGACCGGCCGGCGGCATCGAAACAAACCGACCGCCGGCCTATTCGAACACCCCATCCAGCCCTCCAGGAATACCGCCATGCGCCTGTTCACCAAGACCCTGATCGCCGCCGCCGTGCTCGCCGCGGTACCGACGATCGCCAGTGCCGAATCCAACTTCCAGACCGGTGCCGGCAGCCTCACCGCCAATGCCCGCGTCGATTTCCAGATCACGATCCCGAAGTTCCTGTACCTGCGCGTCGGTACCGGTACCGATTTCGCCAACAACCCCACGATCAACCTGATCAGCTTCAGCGTCCCGGCCGCCAACGTCGGTAACGGCACCGCCGTGGCGGCCACCGCCGGTTCCGGCGACCTCGGCAACGGCACCGTGACCGCGCGCGTGATCGGCAACGGCGGCAACGTCACCCTGTCGTCCACCACCGCCGGTGCGCTGAACGATGGCGGCACCAACACCATCTCCTACGGCCAGATCTCGACCACGGTCGCGCCGCTGACCTCGGCCACCGCGCTTGCCGCGCCGGCACTGGCCGATGGCGCGACCACCAACACCACCGTCACCGCCACCAGCGGCGTGGTCAACCGCGACGCGCGCTGGACCTACGGCTATCTGAACACCGTGACCCCTGCGGCCGGTACCTACGGCGGCGTGGGCGTCAACAACGGCCGCGTGACCTACACGGCGGTCACGCCGTAACGGTACGCGCCACAACCAGCGCGAGGATGCCAGGGAGGGCGTCCTCGCGGTTCGTCGCATTCGGAAACCCGTGATGAAGGCCGCGCGCCACGCCTCGACAATCGCAATGGCCTGCCTGTTCGCCTTCGGGCCGATCCCGGATGCGCGGGCGTTCATCGTCAACATCACCCCGATCAACAACCAGGCGCAGATCTACCTGCGCGTGGGCGATGGTGCGTTCAACGGCACCTACAACGGTGGTGGAACGCCGGCCGCCAGCGCCACGATCACCCGGGTGTCCGTTTCGGTCCCGGCGGCTGCGGTCGGCAACGGCACGGCGCAGGCGATGACGACCAACGCCACGCAAGCCGTGAGCTTTTACGACAACTACGCCTTCTGCAACCTGCCTTCGCAGTTGTATATCGGCGGATACAACAGGCGCGGGAACGGCGGCGCCGGCGGCAATGGAACCCTGACCGTCACCGCCCCGGCGAACCTCACCAACGCCGGCGGCAATACCATTCCCTTCAGTCAGATCAGCTGGACCAGCAGCGGCAACGGCGACGGGGCGAACGCGCAACCGTTCCCGGCGGGCGCCTTCACCGGAGGCACCCAGACCCTGGCGAGCTTCCCCGCGAATACCTGGCGCGAGAGCTGCCACACCTTCTCGTACGCGAACGCGAACATGGTCGCGGCCGGCACCTATTCGGGCCAGGTCACCTACACCCTGAGCGTGCCGTGACGGGCATGCGCCTCGCCCTCGGGCTCGCCTGTGCGCTGCTGACGCTGCCGGTTTCGGCCCAGGCCTATCGTGTCGACGACACCGGCAGCCAGGTGCTTGGCGGGCCCTTGCGCCTGAAGCCGATCACGCCGATGCCGCGAGGACAACTCGCGACCGCGCTGTTCGGCGAAACCCGTGTATTGGTGCGGCTCGACACTGCGTCCTGGAAAGGGCGACGGGGACGGATCTACATGACCCTGCCGCAGCAGTCCGGCGGCCAGGTCGTCGCCACCTGGGCCACGCAGGGACGGCTGCTGCCAGGCACCTTGCGCAGCGGCGAACGCACCCTGGTGTATGCCGGGCCGATCGACGCGGACACGCTCGAGGACACCCTGCGCCTGTCGATCCAGTCCGATGGCGGCGAAGCCCCGCCCGGCGGACAGCTCGCCTTCTCGTTCGAAATCGACCTCGACACGCCATGACCATGCGAAACGCGATCCGCTTCCTCCTCGCCGTGTGCGCGCTGTCGGCATCCGCCGCGTTCGCGCAGGGATTCTCGGTGGTGGTGTCGCCACCACGCTTCGAGGACAGCGCGAAGCCGGGCACGACCTATCGCAACGTGGTCCAGATCGACAACGTGTCGGCGGAATCCGCGCATTTCACGGCCAGGACCGCCGACTGGACCCTCATGCCCGACGGCGGCGTGCAGTTTTCCGATGCACTTGCGCCCGACAGTTGCCGGCCCTGGGTCGGGATCGAGGCGGCGGAAGTCACCCTGCCCGCGAACGGCAAGCGCCGCTATCGCTTCGAAGTGCAGGTCCCCGCCGACGCGCCGCGCCGCGAATGCCGCTTCGCGTTGTTGATCGAGGGCGACCCGGAACCGATGACGAGCGGCATCGCGATCCCGGTGTCCGGGCGCATCGCCGTCATCGTGTACCTGTCCATCGGCGACGCCGCGCCACGCCTCGAAATCACGGGACAACGCGTGGCCAAGCTCGACGGCCAGGATGTCCCGGTGTTGCAGGTTCGCAACGACGGCGATGCGCACGGACGGCTGCAGGGCTTCGTCGACGGCACCGACGCTGGTGGCAAGCGCTACGCGTTCGCGCCGTCGACCCTGCCCATCCTGCCGGGCGAGACGCGCGACATCCCGTTGCAACCGCAGGCCGACGACCCGAAGTCGCCGCCCCCGGTGCTGACTTTCCCGGTGAAGCTGCAGGGGCGCCTCGATTCGGGCGCGCAGCGGATCGACATCGCGGCCACCGTCGCGCGATGAATTCCCCGGGGTCGACCTCTGCCAGGCACGCGCTCGCGGCGGCCATCCTCGCCGTGCTCGCGTCGTCGCCATGCGCTCAGGCCCAGGACGCCCCCGCCCAGGCGCAGGAACCCTACCGCGACCGCATCATCGCTTCGTCGCAATTGCAGTCGCTGCCGCCCGACGAAGACGCCGACGAAGACAACGCCGACGGCCCGTCGCGCGGCTTCCATATGGAAATCCTCGCCAGCCGCAGCGAACGCGGCGACGATGCCTACGACGAGCAAGGCATCTCCGTCGGCGGTTTCCGCGAAACCCCGGACTGGGGTTCGTTCTCGCTCGACGCCACGCTGTTCAACAGCAACCGCGACCGCTTCGACGGCATCGGCGGCGGCGGGCTCGGCGGACTGGTCACGCTCTGGCAACGCAATTTCTGGATCAACGACCGCTGGCGCCTCGACAACGGCTTCGGCGTGCTCAACACGCCCGCCACGCCGCTGCAGCGCAACCAGTACCGCTTCTACCTGCCCACGGTCGCGTTCGCCGGTGCCAGCAGCGAATGGCACGACGACAGCGCCGGCTTGCTGCTGCAGGGCGCGGCCGGCCGCGCCGGCATCTATACCGGCACGCGCGTGGTCGGCTTCGACATCGCCGACGGCAACGTGGCCGCGCTCAATGCGCAATGGCGCTGGGCGCCCGGATGGACGGGCGGCGCCTCGTTCCTCGGCACCCAGGGCCGCATCGTTCCCGACGATCGCGGCGAAGCCGTGTTCGAGCACGGCGATACCCAGGCCCTGTACGCGGCCACCGCATGGCAGGGCACGCGTAACAATGTGCAGTTCAACCTGCTCTCCAGCCATGGCGATTCCGGTTCCGCCACCGGCGCATGGATCGACGCCAATGCGCAGCGCGGACGTTATGCCCACAACTACGGCGCGTTCCGGCTCGGCGAAGACCTGGCATGGGGCGCGTACCCGATCAGCAACGATGTCCAGGGCGGCTATTACCGCATCAACTACCAATACGCGCGCTGGACGTGGAACGCAGGGCTGGATGCGATCGATTCGATCTCGGGCAAGGGCTTCGACGGCCTCTACGCCAGTTCGTTCGCGCGTTACCAGGCCAGCAGCTCGCTGGGCTACGGCGGCAGCCTCAACCTGCGCCACGGCGCGGGCGACACCGGCTACAGCGCGCAAGCCTTCGTCGATCGCCAGGGCGACTGGGGGCAGACCCGCTGGCAACTGGATCGCGCGCAGGGCAACGGCAACGACAGCTGGCAGGTCGTCGTCGACCAAGCCTTCCCGCTGCGCGAGGGCAACCGGTTGTCGGCATCGCTGGCCTACGGCTCGCTCGACTACGGCTTCGGCGCGTCGCGGACGATCGTCGCTTCCCTGTACGGCGGGCGCGACCTCGGCGACCGCGTCTCCATCGACGGCAGCGCGCGCTGGACGCACGGCAACGGCGAGGGCGCGATCCGCGGCAGCGACGTCAACGTCGCGCTCAACTGGCGCATGGCCTCACGTTGGTTGCTGACCACGGCGTTCTACCAGAGCCTGGGTTCGCAACGCTCGCCCTTCGTCATCGACCCACTCGTCACCGAACAGCCGTTCGTCTCGTTCCCGCGCGACCGCTCGCTGTTCCTGACCCTGCGCTACGAGCGCAATGCGGGCCGGCCGCAGGGCATGCTCGGCGGCGTGGCGGGCAACGGTCCGGCCGGCAGCATCGCCGGCAGCGTGTTCCTCGACGACAACGGCGATGGCATGCGCAACGCATCGGAGCAGGCCGCGCAGAACGTGACCGTGCTCCTCGACGGGCGCTTCGCGGTCCGTACCGACAGCCTCGGCAACTTCGCGTTCCCGCGCGTCTCGGCAGGTAGCCACGTCCTGACCGTGGTCCCGGACAACCTGCCCCTGCCCTGGTCGCTGCGCGACGGCGATGCCCAGCGCAGCATCCGGGTGGACGTGCGCGGCAACGCCCGGGTCGATTTCGCCGCCCGCCGCCAGCCCTGAGTTCCGACTTGCCCGTAAGCCGCTGAACCGGCTACAATTCCGCGGCTTTTCCGGGCCTTGGTCCGCGAAGCACGTCCACGCCGGACGCCACCGGCGAATCCACACCTGTCGGCAACCCCTGCTCCGGGGTGCCCGCGCAAGCGGGTTCGGACGCAGTGACGACGGGGAGGTCCAACCCCGGAACCCAGCGCCGCATTCCCGACGGAAGCCGCGGCGCAGCGCCTCCATATCGAACGGCGCGGGTTCCAAGCACAGGAGTTCCACCCATGTCCCAGATCACCATGCGCCAGATGCTGGAAGCCGGCGTGCATTTCGGCCACCAGACGCGCTACTGGAACCCGAAGATGGCGCCGTACATCTTCGGCGCCCGCGGCAAGATCCACATCATCAACCTCGAGAAGACCATGCCGCTCTTCTCGGACGCGATGAACTTCATCTCCGGCGTCGCGCAGAAGCGCGGCATCATCCTGTTCGTCGGCACCAAGCGCAGCGCGCGCGACGCGGTCAAGGAAGAAGCCGAGCGTTGCGGCCAGCCGTACATGACCCAGCGCTGGCTGGGCGGCACCCTGACCAACTTCGCCACGGTGAAGAAGTCCGTTTCGCGCCTGAAGGAACTCGAGGCGGGTGAAACCGACGGCTCGTTCCAGAAGCTGGTCAAGCACGAAGTGCTGGGCCTGCGCCGCGAGCGCGAGAAGCTCGAGGCCTCGCTGGGCGGCATCAAGGACATGAACCGCCTGCCCGACGCGCTGTTCGTGATCGACATCGGCCACGAGGACATCGCGATCAAGGAAGCCAAGAAGCTCGGCATCCCGGTGATCGCGGTGGTCGACACCAACTACGACCCGGCGCTGGTCGACTACCCGATCCCGGGCAACGACGACGCCATCCGCGCGGTGCAGTTGTACGCACGTGCCGCCGCCGACGCGGTGCTCGAGGGCAAGGCCGCCACGCCGCAAGCCGCGAGCGTTCGCGAGGAAGACTTCTCCGCCGAATCCGGCGACAAGAAGCCGGCCCGCCGCGCCCCGGCAAAGAAGGCCGCGCCGAAGGCCGACGCCGCGCCGGAAGCCGCCGAAGCCCCGGCCGCGGAGTAATCGCCGCGCAATGCAGCCGCGCGAACATGCGCGGCTGGCATGCGACTCGTAGGAGCGCCCATTCGGGCGCGACTACCGCATCGCAAATGACAGGTCGCGCCCTGAAGGGCGCTCCTACGTTCACGATTCTTTTCTGAGGTCCAAGCAATGGCAGAAATCACCGCTTCCCTGGTCAAGGAACTGCGCGAGCGCACCGGCGCCGGCATGATGGAGTGCAAGAAGGCACTGACCGAATCCAACGGCGACATCGACGCCGCCGCCGAGGCGCTGCGCAAGTCCGGCGCCGCCAAGGCCGACAAGAAGGCCGACCGCGTCGCCGCCGAAGGCCGCATCGGCGTCGCCCAGGACGGCGGCAAGGCCGTGCTGGTCGAGGTGAATTCGGAAACCGACTTCGTCGCCAACGACGTCAACTTCAAGAACTTCGTGCAGTCCGTCGCCCAGGCCGCGCTGGCCTCCGGCGCCGCCGACGTCGAGGCGCTGAAGGCCGCGAAGCTCGCCTCCGGCGAGACCGTCGAGGAAGCGCGCGCCACCGCCGTGCAGAAGCTCGGCGAGAACATCCAGATCCGTCGCCTGGCCAAGGTCGACGGCGGCAACACCGTCGGCGCCTACGTGCACACCAACGGCAAGATCGGCGTGCTGGTCGACCTGGCCAACGGCAATGCCGAACTCGCCTCGGGCCTGGCCATGCACGTGGCCGCGATGAACCCGCCGTACAACAAGCAGGCCGACGTCCCGGCCGACTTCGTGGCGAAGGAAAAGGAAATCGAACTGGCCAAGATGTCCGAGAAGGACAAGCAGAAGCCGGCCGAGATCCTCGAGAAGATCATCGGCGGCAAGCTCGCCAAGATCGTCAACGAAGTGAGCCTGTACGGCCAGAGCTATGTGCTGGATTCCGACAAGACCGTGGAAGCCGTGCTCAAGGCCGCCGGCGCCGACGTGGTCGGCTTCCAGCGCCTGGTGGTCGGTGAAGGCATCGAGAAGGTGGTCGAGGACTACGCCGCGGAAGTGGCGAAGGCGATGCAGGTCTGAGTCGTGCCGGCTGCGCCGCCGTGATCGCGGCGCGTCCGGGTGCTCGCAATCCTCACGTACCCTTCGTACGCTGCGGTTGCTGCGCCCCGTCCACACCACGCTGACGACGGCTCGCTCGGCACTTGGATCGAAACAGGTTGCAAAAACCCGCCGCGAGGCGGGTTTTTTGTTGTTCGGCTAGAATTCGACCGTTTACCCGCCCGGAGTCCGCGCATGTCCAGCCTCGCCTACCGCCGCGTCCTGTTGAAGCTTTCCGGCGAGGCGTTGATGGGCGAGGAGGACTACGGCATCGACCCGAAGGTGCTCAACCGCCTCGCGCGCGAGGTGATCGAGGCGCGCGAAGCCGGCGCCGAAATCGCGCTGGTGATCGGCGGTGGCAACATCTTCCGCGGCGCGGGGCTCGCTGCCGGCGGCATGGACCGGGTCACCGGCGACCAGATGGGCATGCTCGCGACCGTGATCAATGCGCTGGCGATGCAGGACGCACTGGAAAAGCTCGGTGCGAAGTGCCGGGTGATGAGCGCGATCAAGATCAACGACGTGTGCGAGGACTACATCCGCCGCCGCGCCGTGCGTCATCTGGAAAAGGGCCGCGTGTGCATCTTCGCCGCGGGCGTGGGCAGCCCCTACTTCACCACCGATTCCGGCGCGGCGCTGCGCGCGATCGAGATCGGCGCGGACGTGCTGCTGAAGGCGACCAAGGTCGATGGCGTCTACGACAAGGACCCGAAGAAATATCCGGACGCGAAGCGCTATGCGCGCCTCGGCTACGACGAGGTGATCGCCCGCGACCTGAAGGTGATGGACACCGCTGCGTTCGCGCTGTGCCGCGACGCGGAACTGCCGCTGCGCATCTTCGACATGTCCGAACCCGGCGTGCTGCTGCGTATCCTGCGCGGCGAGGACATCGGCACGCTGGTCGAAGGCCGCAGCTGACGCCACGCTCGCTTGTGGGAGGGGCTTCAGCCCCGACGGGCCCGCTGTGAAAGTCGCGGCTAAAGCCGCTCCTGCAGAATTGTCGGTGATGGAATAGTGTCCGAACCACCTCGACGCCACGATTCCGCCATGCATTCCCACGACCACGGCCCCGCGAACGCCACCCGCGCGTTCGCCTGGGTGACGCTGATCAACCTCGCCTACACCGCGCTCGAGGCGGGATACGGCTTCGCCACCGATTCGCTGGCGCTGCTCTCCGACGCGCTGCACAACTTCGGCGACGTGCTCGGGCTGGGCCTTGCCTGGGGCGCGGCGGTGCTTGCGCGCAGGCCGCCGACCGAACGCCACACCTACGGCTGGCGCCGCGCCACCCTGCTCTCGCCGCTGGCGAACGCATTGCTGCTGGTCGGCTTCTCCGGCGCACTGGCCTGGGAAGCGATCCGTCGCTTCGGCGCGCCGCCGCAGATCCCGGGCGTGCCGGTGATGGTGGTGGCCGCGATCGGCATCGTCGTCAACCTCGGCGCCGCGTGGCTGGTGCGCGACGGCCACGACCACGACCTCAACCGGCGCGGCGCGTTCCTGCACCTGGTCGCGGATGCGGCGGTGTCGCTGGCGGCGGTACTGGCCGGCGCCGGCATCCTCGCCTTTGGCTGGAACTGGCTCGATCCGGCGACCGCGCTGCTGGTCGGCGTGGTGATCGCCGTCGGCGCGTTCGCGCTGCTGCGCGATGCCTTCGACGCGAGCATGGACGCGGTGCCGCGCAACCTCGACCGCGACCTCGTGCAGGGCTTCCTGCTGGAACAGGCCGGCGTGGTGTCGGTGCACCACCTGCACATCTGGTCGCTGGGCGCGGGCGAAATCGCGATGACCGCGCACATGGTGCGCAACGACGACGCCGACCACGATGCCTTCATCGACCGTCTTGCGCAGGCGCTGGACGAACGCTTCGGCATCAACCATCCGACCCTGCAGATCGAGCGCGGCGGCGCCTGCGAGCACGACCGCCACGACCGCGCCCCGCACGCGCACTGAGGAAAGGCTGGAATTGACCAGCATCGCCCTGGGCCGCCCGGACCCGGCCACGGGGCCTTCGCTATACTTGGCGGTCGCAACATTCGACCGGAGCCGGCGATGATCAAGGACATCCACAACGACGCGCAGGCGCGCATGCTCAAGAGCATCGACGCGCTCAGGCACACCCTGGTCAAGGTGCGCACCGGCCGCGCCTCGCCGGCGTTGGTGGAGCACATCAAGGTCAACTACTACGGCTCCGACGTGCCGCTGTCGCAGGTCGCCAGCGTGACGGTGGCCGACGCGCGTTCGCTGACCATCACCCCGTGGGAAAAACAGATCGTGGGCGCGGTGGAAAAAGCCATCCTCGGCTCCGACCTGGGCCTGACCCCGAACACCGCCGGCACCGTGATCCGCCTCAACCTGCCCGCGCTCACCGAGGAACGGCGCAAGGAACTGTCGAAGGTGGTGCACGGCGAGGGCGAGGACACCAAGGTCGCCATCCGCAACATCCGCCGCGACGCCAACCACCACGTCAAGGAAATGCTGAAGGACAAGCAGGTCACCGAGGACGAGGTCACGCGCAGCGAAGCCGACATCCAGAAGATCACCGACAAGGCGATCAAGGACGTCGACGATGTGGTGAAAGCCAAAGAGCAGGAACTGATGGCGGTTTAAGGGGCGGCCGAAGCTTGCTCATGCCTTCCCATTGCCAATGCTCGCGACGGCCCCATGGCGCCGTAATTCGATGAGCATCCCGAAACACCTCGCGGTGATCATGGACGGCAACGGCCGCTGGGCGCAGCGTCGCCGCCGGCCGCGCATCATCGGCCACCGCGCTGGCGCGCGCGCGGTCGCGACCTGCATCGATTTCTGCCTGGAACGCGGCATCGGCGCGCTGACCCTGTTCGCGTTTTCCAGCGAGAACTGGGGCCGACCCGATGACGAGGTCGGTGGATTGATGAAGCTGTTCGTGCACGTGCTCGAGCGCGAAGTCGCGGAATTGCATCGCCGCGGCGTGCGCATCCGCTTCATCGGCGACCGCGAACGCTTTTCCGCCGCGATCGGCGAGCGCATGCGCTCCGCGGAAGCGCTGACCGAACGCAATTCGACGCTCGCCCTCAACATCGCCGCCAGCTACGGTGGCCGCCAGGACATCGCCCGCGCCGCGCGCGCGCTGGCCGAGGACGTGGCCGCCGGGCGCATCGCGCCTGCCGACATCGACGAAGCGGCCGTCGCCGCACGCGTCGCCCTCGCCGACCTGCCGCCGCCGGACCTGCTGGTCCGCACCGGCGGCGACCAGCGCATCAGCAATTTCCTGCTGTGGCAGCTGGCCTACGCCGAGTTGTGGTTCACCGAAACATTGTGGCCCGACCTCGATGCCGCCACACTGCAGCGTGCGCTGGACGAGTTCTCCGGCCGCGAACGCCGCTTCGGCCTCACCGGCAGCCAGGTCGCCGCCATCGACGAGAACCGCGCATGACCCGCACCCGCCTGCTGGCCGCCCTGGTGATGGCACCGCTGGTCATCGCCGCCATCCTGTTCCTGCCGACGCCCTGGCTGGCGCTGCTCGCCGCGGTGGTCTTCCTCGCCGGGCTGTGGGAATGGCTGCGGCTGTCCGAGGTCGAGGACACCCTCGCCCGCACCGTCTTGCTGGTGTTGAACCTGCTGCTGATGGTGGCGATGGTCTGGGCTTCGCGCACCGCCAGTGGCGGCTCGCTGGTGCTGTTCCAGGTCGCGGCCATGATCGGCGTGGCGTGGTGGCTGTTCGCGGCGCTGTGGCTGCGCAATTACGACTTCGGTTCCGACCACGACAACGGCGCGCGCGTGGCCAAGCTTGCCGCCGGCACGTTCGCGGTCATCCCGGCGTGGTGCGCGCTGGTGCTCATCCACGCGCAGCGCCCGAGCGGCCATGTCTGGCTGCTTGTCGCGCTCGTCATCGTCTGGGCCGCGGACACCGGCGCGTATTTCGCCGGACGCAAGTTCGGGCGCCACAAGCTGAGCCCGCGCATCAGCCCGAACAAGACCATCGAAGGCCTCGTCGGCGGCGCGATCGCCGGCGTGCTGGTCGGCGTGGCCGGCGGCGCGATCGCCGGCACCGCGGTTCCGAAACTCCCCCTGGTCGCATTGGCCGCATTGGTGGTGGTGCTGTTCTCGGTGGTCGGAGACCTGTTCGAAAGCCTGCTCAAGCGCCACGCCGGGGTGAAGGATTCGGGGAACCTGATCCCGGGCCATGGCGGCCTGCTGGACCGCATGGACAGCGTGCTCGCCGCGCTCCCGGCATTCGTCCTGTGCAAGGAGTGGCTGGGCTTCTGATGCGCAATGTCGCCGTCCTCGGCGCGACCGGTTCCATCGGCACCTCCGCGCTCGATGTCATCGCCCGCCATCCCGATGCGATGCGCGCCAGCGTGCTCGCCGCAGGCAGTCGCGTCGATGCACTGGTCGAACTGTGCCGCACGCATCGGCCTGCGCACGCGGTGATCGCGAACGAAGCCGCATACCCCGGGTTGCGCGACGGCCTGCGCGCCGCCGGACTCGAAACCGTCGCGCATGCCGGCCCCGAAGCCATCGCCGCACTCGCCGCGGGCGATGCCTGCGACACGATCGTGGCCGCGATCGTCGGGGCCGCCGGGCTCGATTCCACCCTCGCCGCCGCGCGCGCCGGCAAGCGCCTGCTGCTGGCGAACAAGGAATCGCTGGTGCTGGCCGGCGAACTGCTGATGCACGCCGCACACGACGCAGGCGCAGCCGTCATTCCCATCGACAGCGAACACAATGCGATCTTCCAGTGCCTGCCGGAGAGCGGCGATACCGACAGCGTGCGCCGCCTGCTGCTCACCGCGTCCGGCGGCCCGTTCCGCGGCCGCAGTCGCGCAGAACTTGCGAACGTCACGCCGGCCCAGGCCGTGGCCCATCCGAAATGGGACATGGGCCCGAAGATCTCGGTCGATTCGGCGACGCTGATGAACAAGGGCCTCGAAGTCATCGAAGCCCACCACCTGTTCGGCCTGCCGGGCGAGCGCATCGAGGTGCTGGTGCACCCGCAGAGCCTGGTGCATTCGCTGGTGGAATTCATCGACGGTTCCACCCTCGCCCAGCTCGGCCTGCCGGACATGCGCACCGCGCTCGCGGTCGGGCTGGGCTGGCCGCGGCGCATCGCCTCGGGCGTGGGCGGGCTGGACCTGCGCGCGCACGGGCGATTGGATTTCGAAGCACCCGACGTCGACACCTTCCCCTGCCTGCGCCTTGCGTACGAGGCCCTGGCCGCGGGCGGAACCGCGCCGGCGATGCTGAACGCGCTCGACGAAATCGCGGTTTCAGCGTTTCTTCAGGGCCGGATCGCATTCTTGGACATTCCCGCCACGATCGAGGACGGCCTGGCCGCGCTGCCCGTGACCCCCGCCGATTCCCTCGACGCATTGCTCGACGCCGACGCCCGCGCCCGCGCTTTCGCGTGCGAACGCTGCGGTACGGGAGGAAACGCCTGATGGGCGATTTCCTCGGCTCCGCATGGTGGCTGCTGGTCAGCATCGGCGTGCTGGTCACCTTCCACGAATTCGGCCACTTCCGGGTGGCGCGCGCCTGCGGGGTGAAGGTGCTGCGCTTCTCGGTCGGCTTCGGCAAGCCGATCTGGTCGCGCATCGGTCGCGACGGCACCGAGTTTGCGATCGGCGCGATCCCGCTCGGCGGCTACGTCAAGATGCTGGACGAACGCGAGCTCGGTGAAGGCGATCCGGCCATTCCCGTCGCCGACCTGCCGCAGGCGTTCAACCGCAAGCCGGTGTGGCAACGCATCGCGATCGTCGCCGCCGGTCCCGTCGCCAACCTGGTGCTGTGCGTGGGCCTGCTGTGGGCGATGTTCGTGATCGGCCGCCCTGACTTCCAGCCCGTGATCGGGGTCAGCGAAGGCATCGCCGCGAGTTCCGGCCTGCATGCCGGCGATCGTTTGCTGTCGGTCGACGGCCGCGCGACCCCGACCTGGAGCGAAGCGTCGATGGCGCTGCTCGCCGCCGCGCTCGACCGCCGCGATGCGAAGCTCGACATCGAAGGCATCGACGGCCTGCAGATGGAACGCACGCTGCGGCTGTCGCAGCTGCCCGCCGGGCTGTCCGACGATCGTGCCGTCGCCGGCACCGGGATCGTCCCGCGCCACCTGCTGGTGCCGGCTGTGGTCGGTGAAATCGCGGCCGGCACGCCGGCCAATGGCGTGCTGGCCAAGGGCGACCGCATCACCGCCATCGACGCGCAGCCGGTGTCGAGCTTCGAGGCGATCGGCCCGCTGGTGCAGGCCCTGGGCGCACGCGGCGGCGAGGCGATGATCGAGGTGCAGCGCGACGGCGAGCGACTCGCCCTGCCGATCCGCCCGGCGAAGCGCAGCGAACCCGGGCGCGACCCGTACTGGGCCCTCGGCATCCGGCCCGCGCCGGTGCAGCAGCCCGCCTACGATGCGCGGCTGCGCTACGGCCCGCTGCGCGCGGTGCCGGCCGCGTTCGCCGAAACCGGGCGCCTGTTCGGCGATTCGGTGGCGATGATCGCGCGCATGTTCGACGGCCGCGCCTCGGTGCAGAACGTCTCCGGTCCGATCACCATCGCGCGCTACGCCAATGCCTCGGCGCAACTGGGACCCGCGTGGTTCCTGAACTTCCTCGCACTGCTCTCGCTCAGCCTCGCGATCATCAACCTGCTGCCGATCCCCGTCTTGGACGGGGGTCACCTGCTGTATTACCTTATCGAGTTGGCCAAGGGCAGCCCGCTCAGCGAGCGCGCCATGGTCGCCGGCCAATACCTCGGCCTCGCCGTCCTGGCGGGGTTGATGGGGCTGGCGTTCTACAATGACTTCCTCGGCCTGGCGGGTTGAACGCCGTCGTGCACGGCCGCGCCGCCTCAGTCCTACCACCTCCGATCCGGATGCCCCGATGACGCGACACCCCCAGCGCCGCCTCGCCCTTGCCCTCGCGGTCGCCACTGCTCTCAGCGGCCCGGCCTGGGCGCAGACCGCCGAGGCGCCCGCCGCTGCCACGGACACCGCGCCGAACACCGCGCCGGACGCCGCCACCGAACTGCCGTTCGTGGTTGGCGATATCCGCGTGGATGGCCTGCAACGCATCGGCGCGGGCACCGTGTTCACCTACCTCCCGGTCGAGCGCGGCGACACCCTCGACCAGGCCAAGGCGGCGCAGGCGATCCGCGCCCTGTACAAGACCGGCTTCTTCGAGGACGTGCGACTCGATCGCCAGGGCAACATCCTCGTGGTGACCGTGACCGAGCGCCCCGCGATCAACAAGCTCACGATTACCGGCAACAAGGACATCAAGACCGACGACCTGTCCAAGGGCCTGAAGGACATCGGCCTGGCCGAAGGCGAGACCTTCGACCGGCAGAGCCTGGACCAGGTCACCCAGGAACTCACCCGCCAGTACAACAACCGCGGCAAGTACAACGTCGAGATCACGCCCGGCATCGCCCGCCTCGACCGCAATCGCGTCGACGTCACCATCGCGATCAAGGAAGGCAAGGCCGCGAGAATCCGCCACATCAACCTCGTCGGCAACGAGGAGTTCGGGCAAAAGGCGATCCTCGACAACTGGGAATCGCGCGAATCGGGCTGGCTGAGCTGGTATCGCCGCGACGACCAGTATTCGCGCGAAAAGCTGTCCGGCGACCTCGAGAAGCTCAACGAGTACTACCTCGACCGCGGCTACATCGACTTCAGCGTGGACAACACCCAGGTCGCGATCAGCCCCGACAAGCGCGACATGTTCATCACCGCCGGCCTCACCGAAGGCGAGCCCTACACCCTTTCCGCGGTGACGGTCAGCGGCGATACCGTTCTTCCCGTGGACGAGGTACAGCGGCTCGTGCTGCTGAAGGAAGGCCAGACCTTCTCGCGCAAGCTGCTGGAAGTCACCAGCGACGCGATCACCAACACCCTGTCCAACATCGGCTACGCCTTCGCCCAGGTGAACCCGGTGCCGCAGGTGGACCGCGACAAGCACACCATCGCGCTCGACCTGCAGGTCGTCCCCGGCCCGCGCGTGAACGTCCGTCATATCCTGTTCAAGGGCAATTCCCGCACCTCCGACGAGGTGCTGCGCCGCGAGATGCGCCAGTTCGAGAACGCCTGGTATTCGCAGGCGGCGATCGACCGCTCCAAGGTGCGCCTGCAGCGCCTGGGCTATTTCGACAAGGTCGAGGTCGAGACCCAGCCGGTCGCGGGCACGCCCGACCAGGTCGACGTCGTCTACAACGTCTCCGAGACCAACTCCGGAAGCTTCACCTTCGGCCTCGGCTACGCGCAGCTGTCGGGCATCACGACCTCGATCGAAGTCAGCGAGAACAACTTCCTCGGCACCGGCAACCGGGTCTCGGTCGAGGCCAATCGCAACAGCTACCTGCAGCGCTATTCGTTCTCGTTCCTGAACCCGTACTTCACCGATGGCGGCGTATCGCTGGGCTACAACCTGTGGTGGCGCGACTTCGACAATTCCAACTACAACACGGCCAGCTTCTCGACCACCAGCGCCGCGGCGCAGATGGTGCTGGGCCTGCCGATCACCGAAAGCGACACCGTTTCGGCGATGCTCGGCATCGACCGCAACCAGATCTACGCGTTCCAGGGATCCTCGCCACAGAGTTTCGTCGACTACATCGACGCGCTCGGCACCCGCACCTTCCACGCCTGGCGCACTGAGCTCGGCTGGGCCCGCGATACCCGCAACGACTATTTCGCGCCGACCCGCGGCATGCTGCAACGCGTCTCGGCCGAGATCGCGTTGCCCGGATCGACCGTGCAGTACTTCAAGTTGAACTACCAGTTCTCCAAGTACTGGCCGCTGTCGCGCTACATGGTATTGAACACGCGCGCAGAGGTCGGTTATGGCGACAGCTACGGCAATGCCGTCTCCCGCAACATCTGTTTCACCCCGAACAAATGGGTCGATGCCAACGGCAATGGTGTTGTCGACGATGGCGAAGTGACGATTGGCGCCCCGCCGAGCGATCCCTGCCTGGCCACGTCCACCGACTACATCAAGAACGTCACCGCCGATGGCCTGCCGTTCTTCGAGAACTTCTACGCCGGCGGCACCAATTCCGTGCGCGGCTTCAAGGACAATACGCTGGGCCCGCGGGAGGCCGCGTTCGTCGGCGGCTTGTTGCAACCGGTCGGTGGCGCGGTCAAGACCGTCGGCTCGCTTGAGTTGATCTTCCCGACCCTCGTCAAGACTTCCGCCGCGCGCGTGTCCGCGTTCCTCGACTTCGGCAACGTGTTCAAGGACGCGAATGCGTTCGATGCCGGACAACTGCGCGCTTCCGCAGGCGTGGCCCTGTTGTGGCGCGCGCCGGTCGGTCCGATCTCGATCAGCTACGCGGTCCCGTTGCGCAGCGAGAAGGACGACGAGATCGAACACCTGCAGTTCACCTTCGGCGGCTCGTTCTGAGGAACGACGCGCGCGCCATGTCCGGACCGAGCCACCGCACGGCGGACCTTGCGCAGCGTTTCGCGTTGCAGCTGCGCGGGGACGGCGACATCGTCCTCGACGGCGTCGCCACGCTGGCGAACGCGGGACCGGGCAAGCTCGCCTTCCTCGCCAACCCGCGCTACCGCGCGCAACTGGCGGACACCCGCGCCGGCGCGGTGGTGATGCGCGCCGCGGACGCCGACGGTTACGCCGGCACCGCGCTGATCGCGGACGATCCCTACGCGGCGTTCGCGAAACTCGCCGCGGAGTTCGAAACCCGTCCTGCGGCCGAACCCGGCGTGCATGCCTCGGCGGTCGTCGCCGGCGATGCGCATGTCGATCCCACCGCGCAGGTCGGGCCGTTCGTGGCCATCGGCGCGCGTTCGCGCATCGAGGCCGGCGCGGTGATCGGCCCGGGTAGCGTCATCGGCGAGGACTGCGTCGTCGGCGCAGGCTGCGAACTGGTCGCGCGGGTGACCCTGGTCAAGCGCGTGCGCCTCGGCAAGCGCGTGCTGATCCACCCGGGCGCTGTGCTCGGTGCCGACGGCTTCGGCCTGGCGATGGACGCCGGCCGCTGGCTCAAGGTGCCGCAGCTCGGCGGCGTGGTGGTCGGCGACGATTGCGAAATCGGCGCCAATACCAGCATCGACCGCGGCGCGATCGAGGACACCGTGCTCGAGGAAGACGTGCGCCTCGACAACCAGATCCAGGTCGGCCACAACGCCCGCATCGGCGCGCACAGCGCGCTGGCCGGCTGCGCGGCGGTCGCCGGCAGCGCGCGCATCGGCCGCTATTGCCTGATCGGCGGCGGCGCCGGCGTGCTCGGCCACCTCGATGTCTGCGACCGCGTGGTGGTCACCGCGATGAGCCTGGTCACCCATTCGATCCGCGAACCGGGGGAATATTCCTCCGGCACGCCGCTGATGCCCAACCGCGCCTGGCGCAGGAGCGCCGCGCGCTTCAAGCAGCTCGACCGCCTGTTCCGGCGCAACGACAAAGAGCCCGACGAGGACCCGACATGACTTCGACCATTCCCCTGCCGGTCGCCATCGAACGCATCCAGGCGCTGTTGCCGCATCGCTATCCGTTTTTGCTGGTCGACCGCGTGGTCGAGTTCGAACCCGGCAAGCGCATCGTCGCGTGGAAGAACGTCACCGGCAACGAACCGTTCTTCCAGGGCCATTTCCCCGGCCATCCGGTGATGCCCGGCGTGCTGGTGCTGGAGGCGCTGGCGCAGGCCGGCGGCCTGCTCACCCAGCTCACGCGCGAAGCCGCGGGCGGGCCGGCTTCGGACAACATGTTCTACCTGGTCAAGATCGACGCCGCGAAGTTCTCGCGCATGATCGTGCCCGGCGACCGGATCGAACTCGAGGTTTCGCTCAAGCGCGTGATCCGCAATATGGCGATGTACGTGGGCACGGCACGGGTCGATGGCGAAACCGCGGCCTGCGCCGAGATCCTCTGCGCCGAGGCGAAGGACTGAGCGCGGTGGCCGCGCAAGCGATCCATCCGAGCGCGGTCGTCGATGCGTCGGCGCGCATAGCCGCGAACGTCGAGATCGGCGCGTACAGCATCGTCGGCGCGGAGGTCGAAATCGGCGAAGGCACGCACATCGGCCCGCACTGCACCATCGAGGGCCCGACCCGCATCGGCCGCGACAACCGCGTCCACGGCCACGCCGCGATCGGCGGCGACCCGCAGGACAAGAAGTTCGCCGGCGAGCGCACCGAACTCGTCATCGGCGACCGCAACGTGTTCCGAGAATTCACCACCATCAACCGCGGCACCGGCAGCGGCGGCGGCTCCACCCGCATCGGCGACGACAACTGGTTCCTCGCCTACGTGCACGTCGCCCACGACTGCCTCGTCGGCAATGGCTGCGTGTTCTCCAACAACGCGACCCTGGCCGGGCACGTCGAGATCGGCGATTTCGTCATCCTCAGCGGCTTCGCCGGCGTGCACCAGTTCTGCCGCATCGGCGCGCACGCCTTCATCGGCATGGGCGCATTCGTCAACGGCGACGTGCCGCCGTTCGTGATGGTCGCGCAGGAAAATTACGGCCGGCCGCGCGGCATCAACGCCGAGGGCCTGAAGCGCCGCGGCTTCGATGCCGGGCGCATCGCCGCGATCAAGCGTGCCTACCGCGCGCTGTACGTCTCCGGGGCGAAGCTGGACGAGGCGAAACTGCAGCTGGCCGAACTCGCGCGCGACAGCAACGACGTGCGCGACGTCCTCCAGTTCATCGAACGCGGCGAGCGGCCGCTGCTGCGCTGATGCCTCGCTTCGCACTGGTCGCGGGCGAAACTTCCGGCGACGTACTCGGCGCCGGATTGGTTCATGCCTTGCGCGAACGTTTCCCGGATGCGGAATTCGCAGGCATCTGCGGACCGGAAATGCGCGCCGCCGGGGTCGAGGCCTGGGCCGATGCGAACGAACTCGCGGTGATGGGCCTTTCGGAAGTGCTCGCGCATTTGCCGCGGCTGCTGCGCCTGCGCAAGACGCTGCGCGAGCGCGTGCTCGCGTGGAAACCGGATGCCTTCATCGGCATCGATGCGCCCGACTTCAACCTCGGCCTCGAACGCTGGCTCAAGCGCCGCGGCGTGCGCACCGTGCATTACGTCAGCCCCTCGGTGTGGGCCTGGCGCGAATCGCGCGCGGAAAAGATCGGTGCCAGCGCCGACCGCGTGCTGTGCCTGTTCCCGATGGAACCGCCGATCTACGCTCGGCACGGCGTCGACGCGGTGTTCGTCGGCCATCCGCTCGCGGACCAGATCCCGCTCGACCCCGACCGCGCCGCCGCGCGCGCGGCGCTGGGCATCCCCGTGCACGACCCGGTGCTGGCGCTGCTGCCCGGCAGCCGCCTCGGTGAAATCGAACGCATGCTGCCGGTGTTCCTCGACGCCGCTGCCGGCGTCGCCGCGGAATTGCCCGAGCTGAAGGTGTTGATCCCCGCCGCGAATGCCGCATGCCGCGCAGCGATCGAGAACACGCTTTCCCAGTCCCCAGTTCCCAGTTCCCAGTCCCTGATCCTCGACGGCGACGCGCAACGCGCGATGATCGCCAGCGACGTGGTCCTGCTCGCGTCGGGTACCGCCGCGCTGGAGGCGATGTTGTGCAAGCGGCCCATGGTCATCGGCCATCGCATCGCGCCGCTGACCCACGCCATTGTGCGCAGGCTGGGGCTGCTGAAATCGCGCTTCGTCAGCCTGCCGAACGTCCTCGCCGGCGAAGCGCTGGTGCCGGAACTGCTGCAGGACGACTGCACTCCGCCGAAACTGCGCGACGCGGTGCTGGCCTGGTTCCGCGACCCGGAAGCGGCGATCGCGCTGCGCCCGCGTTTCCGCGCGCTGCATGAAACACTGCGCCGCGATGCATCGGCGCGTGCCGCGGACGCCGTCGCCGAACTGATCGCGCGATGAACCTTCGCATCGCCGGCGTCGATGAAGCCGGGCGCGGCCCGCTGGCTGGCCCGGTCGCGGTCGCAGCAGTGATCCTCGATCCCGCGCGCCCGATCGACGGCCTGGACGATTCGAAGAAGTTGAGCGAACGCCGCCGCGATGCGCTGTTCCCGCTGGTGTGCGAACGCGCGCTGGCGTGGCGGATCGAATTCGTCGAAGCCGGCGAGATCGACGCGCTGAACATCCTGCAGGCGACGCTGACCGGCATGCGCCGTGCGCTGCAGGCGCTGGCGCCGGCGGCGGAACTCGCGCTGATCGATGGCAACCGCCTGCCGAAAGACCTGCCCTGCCCGGCCCGCGCGATCGTCGGCGGCGATGCGGTGGAACCGGCGATCATGGCCGCGTCGATCCTGGCCAAGGTCGCGCGCGACCGGCATATGCTGGCGCTGCATCGCGAATACCCGCAGTACGGTTTCGACGGGCACAAGGGCTACCCCAGCCCCGCGCACCTCGCCGCGCTGCGCGCGCACGGGCCCTGCCCGCAACACCGCCGCAGCTTCGCGCCGGTGCGGGAGTGCCTGTCAAGCCTTGTCCCATCCCCGGCCCCGGCCTACCCTGCGGACTGAGCCTTGCCGTCGAAGGCGATGTCAGCCGCGTTCATCCACCTCCACCTGCATACCGAGTTCTCGCTCGCGGATTCGACCATCCGCGTGCCCGAGAAACCGGATTACGCACGCCCCGAGAAAGCGGGCGACCGGCCCAACCTGCTCAGCCGCGCGGTCGAGCTGCAGTTGCCGGCGCTGGCGGTGACCGACCGCAACAACCTGTTCGCGCTGGTCAAGTTCTACAAGGCCGCCGAAGCGGTCGGCATCAAGCCGATCGCCGGCGCCGACGTGATGATCGCCGACGGTGGCGACGCGCCTTCGATGCTGACCCTGCTGTGCCGCGACAACACCGGCTACCTGAGCCTGTCGCGGCTGCTGACCCGGGCCTGGATGGAAGGCCAGCGCAGCGATGGCGTCGCCATCGATCCGGAATGGCTGCGCGAAGACCACGCAGGCCTGTTCGCCATCGCCGGCCGCCACAGCCTCGCCGGTCGGCTGGCAACGTCCAATCGCCACGACCTGGCCGAGGACCAGCTGGTCGAATGGCGACGCGTGTTCGGCGACGACCTGCACCTCGAGCTCACCCGCACCGGCCGCGATGGCGAAGAGTCGTTCAACGGATTCGCCCTGCACGTCGCCGGCAAGCATGGCATCCCGGCCATCGCCAGCAACGACGTGCGTTTCCTCGATGCCGCCGGCTTCGATGCGCACGAAGCACGCGTGTGCATCGCCTCCGGGCGCGCGCTGGACGATCCGCGCCGCCCGCGCGAGTTCAGCCGCGAGCAGTACCTGAAATCCGCCGACGAAATGGCCGCGCTGTTCGCCGATGTCCCGGACGCGCTCGACAACACCGTGGCGCTGGCCACGCGCTGCAACCTCGAACTCAAGCTCGGCACCTACTTCCTCCCGGCCTACCCGGTACCCTCCGACGAGACCCTCGACAGCTGGATCCGCAAGCAGGCGCGCGACGGCCTGGAAGCGCGGCTGGCGAAACACCCGCTGGCGCCGGGCAAGACCCGCGAGAATTACCTCGCGCGGCTGGACTTCGAGCTCGACACCATCGTCGACATGGGCTTCCCCGGCTATTTCCTGATCGTCGCCGACTTCATCCAGTGGGGGAAGAACAACGGCATCCCGATCGGCCCGGGCCGCGGTTCCGGTGCCGGTTCGCTGGTGGCGTGGGCGTTGCAGATCACCGACCTCGATCCGCTGCCGTACAACCTGCTGTTCGAGCGCTTCCTCAACCCCGAACGCGTGTCGATGCCCGACTTCGACATCGACTTCTGCATGGATCGTCGCGACGAGGTGATCGACTACGTCGCGCGCAAGTACGGCCGCGACCGCGTCAGCCAGATCATCACCTACGGCACGATGGCGGCGAAGGCGGTGCTGCGCGACGCCGGCCGCGTGCTCGGTTTCCCCTACGGTTTCGTCGACGGACTGGCCAAACTCATTCCGCTGCAACCGACCGACCCGATGACGCTGGAGGACGCGATCGGCGTCGGCAAGCGCACGCGGCGCGAACCGGACCGGATCGTGGCCGAGTTCAAGCAGCGTTACGAAACCGAGGAGGACGTGCGCGATCTCGTCGATCTCGCCAGGAACCTGGAGGACCTGACCCGCAACGCCGGCAAGCACGCCGGCGGCGTGGTGATCGCGCCTTCGCCGCTGTCGGACTTCTGCCCGCTGTTCGCCGAACACGACCACGGCACCCTGGGCAAGAACCCGGTGACGCAGTTCGACAAGGACGACGTCGAGGCCGTGGGCCTGGTGAAGTTCGACTTCCTCGGCCTGCGCACGCTGACCATCATCGACTGGGCGGTGAAGGCGATCAATGCACGCCTGTCCCTCTCCCCCGCCCGCGGGGGAGAGATGCCCGACGGGCAGGGAGGGGGCGGCCCGCTCGACATTGCATCGCTCCCGCTCGACGACGCATCCGTGTATCGCGACGTGTTCGCCAACGGCAACACCGGCTCGGTGTTCCAGTTCGAATCCGCCGGCATGCGCCGCGTGCTGAAGGACGCGAAACCAGACCGTTTCGAAGACTTGATCGCGCTGAACGCGCTGTACCGCCCCGGCCCGATGGAGATGATCCCGTCCTTCGTGGCGCGCAAGCACGGGCAGGAGGAATTCGACTACCCCGACCCGCGCACCAAGGCCATGCTCCAGGAGACCTACGGCATCATGGTCTACCAGGAGCAGGTCATGCAGATGGCGCAGATCGTCGGCGGCTACTCGCTGGGCGGCGCCGATTTGCTGCGCCGCGCGATGGGCAAGAAGGTGCCGGCCGAAATGGCCAAGCACCGCGAGATCTTCCGCGAGGGTGCCGCGAAGAACGGCGTCGGCGAACGCAAGGCCGACGAGATCTTCGACCTGATGGAGAAGTTCGCCGGCTACGGTTTCAACAAGTCGCACGCCGCCGCGTATTCGCTGGTCGCCTACCAGACCGCATGGCTGAAGAAGCACTATCCGTCCGAGTTCATGGCCGCGACGCTGTCCTCGGACATGGACAAGACCGACAAGATGGTCGGCTTCCTCGACGAGGCGCGGGGGCTGGGCCTGGTCGTCCTGCCGCCGGACGTGAACGCTTCCGCCCACATGTTCGAAGCGGTGACGCCGGACACCATCCGCTACGGCCTGGGCGCGGTGAAGGGCGTCGGCCAGGGCGCCTGCGAGGCGATCGTCGCCGCGCGCGCGGACGGCGGCGCCTTCGACGACCTGCTCGATTTCTGCAGCCGGGTCGATTCGACCAGGCTCAACAAGCGCGCGCTGGAAGCGCTGGTCAATGCCGGCGCGCTGGACACCCTGGGCAGCAACCGTGCCTCGCTGATGTTGCAGTTGCCGGAAGTGCTGAAGGCGATCGACCAGGCCAACCGCAACCGCGACGCCGGCATCGTCGACATGTTCGGCAATGCCGCCGCTGGCGGCGGGGACATCGCCATCGAGCTGCCGCAGGCGCCGGACTGGCCACTGGCGCAGAAGCTGCAGGGCGAACGCGAAACGCTGGGCTTCTACCTCAGTGGGCACCCGATGGACACGCACGCGGGCGACCTGCATGCCCTGCTCGGCCACGACCTCGGCGAACTCGACAAGCTGTGGGCATCGCAGGCGAACGGCGAACGCAAGGGCTGGCGGCCGGAAGTCCCCGTCGTCCTCGCCGGGCAAGTGGTGGACGTGCGCAGGCGCGGCGACAGCCAGATCGTGGTGGTGCTGGAGGACGGTCGCGGGCGGATCGAATGCAGCGCCTACTCCGATGCCGCCCCCGAGTTCAGCCAACTGCTGGTGCGCGACCGCATCCTGGTGGTGCGCGGCGGCCTGCGCGAGGACGACTTCGCCGGTGGCTACAGCCTGCGCCTGCGCGAATGCTGGGATTACGCGAAACTCTGCGCCGAACACTCGCGACGCCTGTCGATCCGGCTAGATTTGCGGGTGGAAGGCACGTTCGCGCGGGTCGAAGCCCTGCTCGGCCAGCACCGCCCGGGCAAGACCCCGCTGCGCTTCGACCTGCTGCGCGATGGCGCCGCCGGCACCCTCGACCTCAACGGCAGCCAGGGCGTGCGCGCGGCCCCGGACCTGGTCGCGGCCCTGCGCCAGCAGCCAGGCGTCGAGACCGTATTGCTGACCTTGTCCCGGCCCTGGGCGCAGTGACCGAACGCCCGGGTACGGGCCGGGGGCAGGCTTGACCGTTCCGGCCCGCCGGCCTGCATGCCGGCGGGCGTTCGCGGGCTCGCAGCTTCGCTGCTCGAATTCCCCACTCACCCATCCGCTAGACTTGGCGGATGAATCCGAATTACCTCGATTTCGAACAGCCCATCGCCGACCTGGAGGCCAAGATCCAGGAACTGCGCCACGCCAGCACCGGACCGGCGGTCAACGTCGATGCCGAAGTGCATGCGCTGCAGGACAAGCTGCGCAAGCGCACCGCGCACATCTTTCGCGACCTCGCCCCATGGCAGGTCTCGCAGCTCGCGCGGCACCCGTCGCGCCCCTACACCAACGATTACATCCGCGTGATCTGCGACGAGTTCCAGGAACTCGCCGGCGACCGCGCCTACGCCGACGACGCCGCGATCGTCGGCGGCCTTGCCCGCATCGACGGCCGCAGCGTGGTCGTGATCGGCCACCAGAAGGGCCGCGACACCAAGTCCAAGG
>Ga0209023_10001667_pt1 | contig 29152 bp, 26 predicted proteins | sample LakOneMetagenome_FD_187468 | JGI IMG/M metagenome (GOLD analysis project Ga0209023, IMG submission 187468) | Freshwater and sediment microbial communities from Lake Erie, Canada (SPAdes) (version 2) | ecosystem: Environmental > Aquatic > Freshwater > Lentic | place: Lake Erie, Canada...
GGATCGCGCCACGCCAAGCCATATGCGATGCCGATGCTGGGCATCGCATTCTGCTTCCGCCCACCCGTCTCAACCTGCAAAAGCTGGCACAATTTCCGTCGGTGCAAGCTGCGGTGGAGGCGACCCGGCTCTCGAAGGTCGTAACCGTGTTACCGCGTGTCGAGCGGGTCGAAGGCGGGCGGCGGCTCATGTTGCCCATCGAAGCCGGCTATGGCGTATCTGAATTGTTCATTCCGACTGCGTGAACTAGCTAGGGCCTGTCCTCAATTGAGCCCGATGATAGCAGCCGCGAGGTGGATTGCGGCGAGGAAATTTCTAGCGGTTTTGTCGTAGCGGGTAGCAATGGCGCGGTATTGCTTGAGCTTACAGAAGAAATTCTCGATGAGGTGGCGTGCCTTGTAGGCGTCTTTGTCGAAATCGCGTTGAACCTTGCGGTTGCTCTCTTGGGCGGGATCACGACCGACTTTCCCCTTGCAAGCAACGGCTCGATCACCCGCTCGTCGGCATCGAAGGCCTTGTCTGCCAGTAAGGCTTCGGCCGCCATATCCGGCAGCAGCGCGTCGGCGCCTTCCAGATCATGGGCTTGGCCCGGCGTCAGGATGAAGTCCAGCGGATTACCCAACGCATCGACAAGCGCATGAATCTTGGTGCTCAGCCCGCCTTTGCTGCGCCCGATCGCTTGGTCTTCGCCGTCTTTTTTTGTGCGCCGGCACTGTGCTGATGCGCCCGCACGATCGTGCTGTCGATCATGGCGTACTCATGATCCGCATCGCTTGCCAGCATCTCAAACAGCTTCTTCCACACGCCACTCTTGGCCCAGCGCGAGAAGCGCGTATGTATCTTGATCGGGTCGCCAAAGCGTTCGGGCAAGTCCTGCCAAGGGATGCCGGCCCGATAACGGTAGATCACCGCCTCTATAAACAGCCGATGCCGAACGCGGGTACTACAACGGCGAGGAAATTGTGGCCTGCGAGGAAGCCGACATCAGGGTCTATCTACCGAAGCCGATGACCTCGGGGCTCCACGCCGAAGGGCGCTTCGGCAAGCAGGACTTCGTCTATGTCGCCGCGGACGATGCCTACCTTTGCGCCGCTGGTGAACAGCTGCCCTATCGCTACACCAACGAAGAGGACGGCAAGGCACTGCGTCGCTATTGGACCACTGCCTGCCAAGCCTGCGCACTGAAGAGCAAGTGCACAACAGGCAAAGAGCGCCGGATTGTAGCGCGACAATCTGGTTGTCGCGCCGCACCGGATCTCACGCTGGGAGCACGAAGCCGTCCTTGAGGCCGTGCAGGCGCGGCTCAGAACATTCTCATGAACGTCCAGGTCACCGGCGGCTTGTGCCGCCGATACCCCGCGCTCCCTGACCAGCTTGACCGCCTCAACCTTGAACTCTCGACTGAATCTTCGTCTCCGCATGACTACCTCCGGTTTCATGAAACACCCAAACTTGGTGTCCATCAAACTGTCAGTGTATTCGGGATCGCGCTCCGCTACGAGGACCTCAACGACCATGAGACGCTGCGCCACGATCCATTGATGGCGGTGCTGGCGGGGACCGGCTCAAGATGAGCGCGCGTGGTCGCGCGCGCCACCCTGCCGGATTCCTGCCGCGCGATCCGTGGTCGACGATGGTAGCGCCGCTCGGCTTGAGAAGCCGCGGCAACTTCGAGCTATTGTTGGTGCCACCTTGCTTTTGGTTTTTCGGCCGTCTGTTCCTTGAGGTGACCGAACGCCGGGTTTCGGACACGAGGCGAGTGCCGAGCCGATCCGGATCTCCGGGCCGAGGTGACCGGTTTCGCAGAAACGCCGGCAAACGAGAGATAGTGACTCGCATCCCCCGGACAATGGATTGCTCCATCGTAATGAACTCGACAGGCAGAAGATTGAAACATGAATACGGAATTTCGCGGCCAAGCCTCGCCCGTCGAACGGTACCTCGGTCAAAAGTACTTGGGGCGAAGTTGGCAGAAGTCGTCTGGATGGCGAAAAACCGGTCCGTTGCCGGATGTTGCAAAACGCATTTTGATTGAAATTTGATTGAAACGTGCGCCTGCAGCCTGGAACAGGAATTGAGGGCCTGCCCGCATCGAATTCGCTCGTTCTCAAAAACTCTGAATAATTTGCCTTATTCGCCGGCGTTAATAGCATTCCTGCTTTCGGCCGTCATGATACCAGCACCGGCGCGTAGTTCGACAGATATTTCGATGTCGGATTTTTCCAGGGATGGACAGGAATCCAGCGAACTTTCAATTGAACAAGAGATCGATGCCTTCAAGCTTGTCTAGGAGTCGATATTGATAGTCCGTTCATCAGCAGATCAACATTTGCATAGATGAAGGCCGTGATGTCGATTTTTATACGGCTTGCAAACAGTAACGACCATACGCTCAGAAGCAACGCCGGACTCATAATGAGCTCTGTGAATTTGACCGCGGGTGAAGCGCGAAATTCGCCAGCTGCGACCCCGGCCTGGAGCAGATCGTGAAACCGATTGATGACCGGATGCATAAATTCGTCATAATGTCTATCCACGAGATCGGGAAAGCGAGATCCCTCGGAAATCAGGAATCGCAATGTCTCGCGCGAGACCCGGTCCTCGGCGATCCGGCTGTAGACGAAGACGATTAGCGCGCGCAGGCGCGCGGCATAGGGTCCATCGAGAGCCGCCGCGAAACTTTCGAGCTCCGGAAATATCGATCGCGAGACGTGCCGGATCATCTCGTCGAATACGCGCTCCTTCGTTTCAAAATAGAAATAGATCGTGCCCTTGGTGACGCCGGCGCGTTTCGCGACGTCTTCGAGACGCGTTGCGGAATAGCCCTTGTTGACGAATTCCTCGAAAGCAGCGTCGAGGATTTCGTGCGGTCGTTCGGCCTTGCGGCGCGACCTTGGCTTCAATCGAACATCCATCTTCAACCCTTAGAGGTATTGAAATCTCTAGTTTATTATTGACTTTCCAGTCAGTCAATAATAAATGACCGCGGCGCTGTATTTCAACCCATTGGCACGACGTCATGTCACACTCGTTTCCCACCGCCTGCATGTGTCTGATCGCCCTCGGTCTTGCGGGGTGTAACGACAACAGCGCCGCGCCCGTGAAGCCGGCGACGCTGGTCCGAACCGAGACGGTGCGGCTGCAAGCGCGCCAGATCTCGGTAACACTCGCCGGCGACATCCAGGCCAAGGTGCGCGCTGAATTGTCGTTCCGGGTCAGTGGCCGAGTGACGGAACGGCTGGTCGATGTGGGCATGCATGTGAACGCAGGCGACATACTGGCGCGGATCGATCCGGTGGAGCAGCAGGCCGATCTCGATGGCGCAAAGGCCGCCGTCGCCGCAGCAGAATCACAGTTGCGGGTGGCGTCGGCGACATTCGAGCGGCAGCAAACCTTGCTGGCCGGCGGCTTCACCACGCGCGCGTCGTTCGATCAGGCCCAGCAGGGCCTGCGAACGGCGGAAGGCTCGCTTGAGGCGGCCAAGGCCCAGCTCGGCACCTCGAAGGACGCCCTGACCTATACCGAATTGCGCGCCAGCGCCGCGGGCGTGATCACGGCGCGCAATCTCGAGGTCGGCCAGGTCGCGCAGGCCGCGCAGTCGGCATTCACGCTGGCACAGGACGGCCCGCGCGATGCCGTGTTCGATGTCTACGAGTCGGTGTTGTTCAGGCAGCCGCAAAGCAACGTCGTGCGCTTGACCCTGGTGGCGGATCCCAGCGTGACGGCGACAGGACATGTGCGCGAAGTTTCGCCGACTGTCGATCCGAAGACGGCCACGGTTCGCGTCAAGGTCGCGATCGACAACACGCCGACGGCGATGACGCTGGGAAGCGTCGTCACCGGTGAAGGGCGCTGGAATCCGCTTCAGAGAATCGTGCTGCCCTGGGGCGCGATGACAGTGCTGGCGGAAGCTCCAGCGGTCTGGGTGGTTGACCCCGCGACCAAGACCGTGTCGCTCCGGCCGGTGGACGTCGAGAGCTATGAAAAGGAAATATTCGTTATTCGCAGCGGCCTGCAGCCGGGAGAGCGCGTCGTCACGGACGGCGGCAAGATGCTGAGGCCCGGACAGACCGTGGTCTATGACGGCGAGGGAGCCTGACCATGCGCGTTCGGTTCCGAGTGGGCCTTGCTGTTGCGCTGTGTGCGCTAGTTGCGGGATGCGAGGACGAGGTTGCCGCGCCGGCGCCGGTTCGCCCGATCCTGTCGACCGTCGTTTCGCCAGCGACGCGAAGCAATGTCGTCATCGTTGGCACCATTCAGCCGAAGATCAAAACCGACTTCAGCTTTCGCACCCTGGGAAGGCTGATCGCGCGTCCGGTCAATGTCGGCGATACCGTGGACAAGGGCCAGAAGCTGGCGGCAATCGATTCGGCCGCGCTCGAACTCGCGGTCCGGCTGGCTACTGCCGAACTGTCAAACAGCCAGGCGCAATTCGCCAACGCCGCCGCGACGGAAGAACGTCAGCGCACGCTGCTGGAGAAAAACGTCACCAGCCAGGCCACTTTCGATATGACCGAACAAAGCCGGCAGGCGGCGGAATCGGCGGTGGTGCGGGCCCAGTCCAATTTGACAAAAGCCCGCGAACAGCTTGGCTACGCGCAACTGAAATCCGATTTCGGCGGCGTCGTCACCTTCGTCGGCGCCGAGATCGGCCAGGTGGTGTCTCCCGGCCAAACCATCGCCACCATCGCGCGCCCCGACATTCGCGAAGCCGTGATCGACGTCGCCGACGATCTGGCGAGCGATCTGCGGATCGGCATGCCCTTCACGGTGGCGCTGCAGCTCGAGCCGTCGATCAGCGCCGAGGGCAAGGTCCGGGAAATCGCGCCGCAGGCCGACGCCGTGACACGCAGCCGGCGCGTCCGCATCACGCTGGAAAATTCTTCCGAGGCATTCCGACTGGGTACCACCGTGATAACCGTGATTCCCGGCGGGCCGGTGCGCGGGCTGCGGGTGCCGGCGTCGGCCATTCTCAGCAAGGACGGCAAGACCAGCGTGTGGCTCGTCGATCCTGCAAGCCACACCGTCGCCTCGCGCGAGGTTCGATCCGTGCCCGGGGGCGACGGGTGGGTCGATGTCACCGCCGGCCTCGAAGCCGGGGCGCGCGTGGTCACCGCGGGCGTCCATCGTCTCGCGGAAGGCCAGAAGGTCCGCATCGGTCAGGAAGGCGCGCTGTGAAGTCGTTCAATCTGTCGGACTGGGCGCTCGAGCATCGCTCGCTGGTCTGGTATTTCATGATCGCCTTCATGGCTGCCGGGTTTTTCTCCTACCTGCAGCTTGGCCGCGAGGAAGATCCGGCGTTCTCCATCAAGACGATGGTGATCCAGGCGAAGTGGCCGGGGGCGTCGGCGCAGGAAGTGACGCGCCAGGTCACCGAACGGATTGAGAAGAAGCTTGAGGAACTGGAGTCGCTGGATTTCGCGCGCAGCCTGACCGTTGCGGGAAAGACCACCATTTTTGTCAACCTGCGCGCCACCACCAAGGCGCGCGATGTCGAGCCGACCTGGATGCGTGTGCGCAACATGATCGCCGACATCAATGGCGATTTCCCGCAGGGCGTGGTCGGGCCGACCTTCAACGACCGGTTCGGCGACGTCTACGGCAACATCTATGCGTTCACCAGCGACGGTCTGACCCAGCGACAGTTACGCGACCGCGTCGAGGAGGTTCGCGCCAAGGTGCTAACCGTGCCGAGTGTCGGTCGGGTCGACATCGTCGGCGCGCAGGACGAGGTGATCTACCTGGAATTCTCCACCCGCAAGGTCGCGGCCCTGGGGCTCGACCAGCGTTCGATCCTGGCGTCGCTGCAGGCGCAGAATGCGATCACGCCGTCGGGGGTGCTGCAGGCCGGCCCGGAACGGATCAGCGTCCGCGTCAACGGACAATTCACCACCGAGGAAAGCCTGAAGGCGATTAACCTGCGGGTCAACGACCGCTTCTTTCCGCTCACCGACGTCGCCACCATCACCCGCGGCTACGTCGATCCGCCCACCTCGCTGTTTCGTTACAACGGCCAGCCGGCGATCGGCCTGACCATCGGCATGAAGGCCGGTGCCAACCTGCTTGAATTCGGCGCCGCCCTGAAGCAGCAAATGACCCGCATCATTGCCGATTTACCGATCGGAATCGATGTCAACCTGGTGTCAGATCAGCCGCTGGTGGTCGACCACGCTGTGTCCGGCTTCACGCGGGCGCTGTTCGAGGCCATCGTCATCGTGCTGGCCATCAGCTTCCTCAGTCTTGGTGTGCGCGCCGGGCTTGTTGTCGCCGTCTCGATTCCGCTGGTGCTGGCTATCACCTTCCTGGTGATGGCCTATTCCGGGATCTCGCTGCAACGGATTTCGCTGGGCGCCCTGATCATCGCCCTCGGCCTCTTGGTCGACGATGCGATGATCGCCGTCGAGATGATGATCGCCCGACTGGAGGTCGGGGATACGTTGCGCAAGGCTGCGACCTACGTCTACACCTCGACCGCGTTCCCGATGCTGACCGGAACGGTGGTGACGGCCGCAGGCTTCATTCCGATCGGTCTCAACAACAGCGCCGCCGGCGAATTCACGTTTACGCTGTTCGTCGTGATCGCCGTTTCGCTGCTGGTCTCCTGGGTCGTCGCGGTGCTATTCACGCCGCTGCTCGGCGTCACCATGCTGCCGGACAAGTTGCCGAGCCATCACACCGATAAGGGTCGGTTCGCCCGCGGCTTCTCCCGCCTTCTGGCCGCCTGCATGAACCGGCGCTGGACCACCATTGCCGTCACGGTGGCCGTGTTCGGGCTGTCAGTGGTCGGCATGGGCTTCGTCCAGCAGCAATTCTTTCCGTCTTCGGACCGCGACGAACTGATCGTCGACTGGAATCTGCCGCAGAACGCCTCGATCGCCGAAACCAATGCGCAGATGGCGCGCTTCGAGCAGGAGGCGCTCAAGGGCAATGACAGCATCGATCACTGGTCGACCTATGTCGGACAGGGCGCGCCGCGCTTCGTGCTGTCGTTCGACGTGCAGCCGGCGGACATTTCGTTCGGCCAGATCATTATCGTCACCAAGGGCCTCGACGTTCGCGACCGTTTGCGCACCGAGCTGCAGGCCTATTTGAAGAAGACCTTCCCCGGCACCGACGCCTATGTGAAACTGCTCGACATCGGTCCACCGGTCGGGCGCCCGGTCCAGTACCGGCTCGGCGGTCCCGATATCGTCAAGGTGCGGGAGTTTTCCCAGCAGCTGGCGAGTATCATCAGCGCCAACAAACATCTCGACGACATCGTTTTCGACTGGATGGAGGCCGAGCGCGTCGTCAAGGTCGACGTGCTGCAGGACAAGGCCCGCCAGCTCGGCGTCACCTCCGAAGATATCGCCGCGACCCTGAACGGCGTGGTCGAGGGCGCTTCCATCACCCAAGTGCGCGACGATATCTATCTGGTGAAGGTAATCGGGCGCGCCAATGCGTCGGAACGCGGCTCGATCGAGACGCTGCGCAATCTGCAGCTGCCCGGCGCGAACGGGCAATCCGTGCCGCTCGCGGCGGTCGCCACCTTCCACTACGAGTTGGAGCAGCCGACGATCTGGCGTCGCTCGCGACTGGCGACGATCACCATGAAGGCTGGCATTCTCGACGCCGTGCAGCCCGCGACCGTGGTGAACGAGCTCAAGCCGCAGATTGCGGCGTTCAGCGCAAAACTTCCCGCTGGTTATGCGGTGGCGGTCGGCGGCACCGTCGAGGAGAGCGGCAAGAGCCAGGCCCCGATCGTCGCCGTAGTGCCGATCATGCTGTTCGCCATGGCCACCATCCTGATGCTGCAGTTGCAGAGCTTCCACCGCTTGTTCCTAGTATTCGCGGTGGCGCCGCTGGCGTTGATCGGCGTCGTCGCGGCATTGCTGTTGAGTGGGGCGCCGCTGGGCTTCGTCGCCATTCTCGGCGTGCTGGCGCTAATCGGAATCCTGATCCGCAACTCGGTTATTCTGATCGTCCGGATCGAACAATTGCGCGACGAGGGCCGGCCGCCATGGCAAGCAGTGGTCGAGGCGACCGAGCACCGTATGCGGCCGATTCTGCTTACCGCCGCAGCCGCGACGCTGGCGCTGATTCCAATCGCACGCGAGGTGTTTTGGGGTCCGATGGCGTACGCCATGATGGGCGGCATCGTCGTCGGAACGGTTCTCACGCTGCTGTTTCTGCCTGCTCTATATGTCACATGGTTCAGAATCAGGCAGGAGACTGAAACGAGATTAACCGCGGACGAGCCACAAAGGTGAACCATGCGGTTGCAGCCTGATAGCATGAGGTTCAGTGCTTCGGGGCAGCTCCTTCGGCAATGCCTGCCGCTGGCAGCCCATGGAAGATACATAGAAAAACGGCATTGAGAGCGTCGACAGCTAATGGAGAAGGATACATTGGAGCGCATGCCCGCGATGAGCTTGGCATTTCGGAAATCAGGACCGCGTGCCCACTGCAGGGCTGCACCGGCGTCGGCTGCGATGGCGGAGTGCTGGCCCGTAGCGGCGCTCTTATCGTTGCGGCCGTCGCCTTTGCGGGCTGGCATGAGTTGCACGGCTCGCCATACCCTGACTGGATCGCCAGGTCGAACGGACGCCGCACCGCGGCGCGTGGCGCCCAGTCACAAGAATCTCAGAGGGGTTCAGGTCGGGCCAAATGGCTCCTAGCTAGACTAGTTTCTGTCGCGAAACGCAGTTTATCCTTTAAAATAGCGGGTTTCTCGTGGTTTTTCTTGAAGCGTTTTCTTGATATGTCCGTGTGTCTGTGGGCACATGTTTGATATGGAGCATGTTGATTCGGAATCGGCATCGGATGTCATGCGCTGGCTGCAGAGTGAAGCTGCGGTTCTGTGGCCAGCGTTTCTTGGCTCGCTGAGCTTGCGGCGTAGTCGGTGCATCCGCAAGAATTGCTTTCGTTGGCTGGTTAACGAGTCGGCGAAGGAATTGGAGCAATCCACGAGGCTGGACATATCATTGTCGCGATCGTGCACGGCGGACCGGCCAACGTTCATGCGGTCGTAGGCGGTTCGCACCGGTCGTCGGGTTTCGTCGTGTCGAAAAACCGAGAACCGACGGCGGGCTTGGGCGAATATCGTCTCGCGCTACAGGGCCGTTTCGTCGGCTAGGCAGCGAGAGAACCTGAACTCGGGGCTGCCGGAAAGGGCCCCGGCGGCTCTGAGGATTCGGATCTGGCCCAAGGCAACCCGCATCGCTGCGGCGCTGGTCGGCGCCCTCGGCCATATCGGTGAGGACCCTCTGATCTTTCTCGCCAGGCGTTGCCAGACAAACCAATGGCCATGTTTCAGTAGGCTGATGCCAACGGGCCGCAAGCGCGTCGTTCCGTCGTCCGCTACTTTTTTGCAGATGCGAAGAAGGCCGGGTCACTAGTCATGCAAATCGCGCGTCCGGTGTTGGTTTGAAAGACACGTGTCCTTCGCGCAGCCATTATTGCATGCACATGCGATCCAACGCCTGCGATTTTACCCGTTTAGCGAACTGGCACCCATATTGCTGATAAGGAATCCACGAAAACGAAAACACTATAGGGAGAGATCAGATGAGATCTTGCGCTGCAATCGCTGCCGTTGCTGCCTGGCTAGTCGGCTCCACGCTGCCGGGACTGGCACAGATATCCAATGACGTGGTGAAACTCGGCGTACTCGACGACATGTCCGGGCCCTATGCCGACATTCAGGGACCCGGCGATGTCGTCGCCGTCAAAATGGCAGTCGAGGATTTTGGCGGCCAAGTGAACGGGAAGCCGATCGATGTCGTGTCGGGCGACCTGCAGAACAAGGCCGATGTCGGCCTCGCGATTGCGCGGCGCTGGTATGATGTCGAGAACGTCGACGTCATCCTCGGTCTCGGCAATTCCGCCGTTGCCCTAGCCGTGCAGGGCATCACCCATGAGAAGAACCGGATCGCCATCACGACGTCTGCTGGCTCGACAGCGCTGACAGGCAAGGCGTGCATGCCGCTCGGCATGCACTGGGTCTACGACACCTACGCGCTGGCCAAGGGCACCGCGAGCGCGGTGATGGCGCGCGGAGGCGGCGACAGTTGGTTCTTCCTGACCGCAGATTATGCGTTTGGCCACGCACTCGAGCAGGACACATCCGCCATCGTCAAGCAGAAGGGCGGCAAGGTGCTCGGCGCGGTGCGTGCACCGCTGAATTCTTCTGACTTCTCGTCCTTCCTGCTGCAGGCGCAGTCTTCCAAGGCGCAGGTCATAGGCCTAGCGAATGCCGGCTCTGATACCATCAACTCGATCAAGAACGCCGCCGATTTTGGCATTGTCGCTGGCGGTCAGCAGCTTGCGGGCCTTTTGGTGCTGCTGACCGATATTCACACGCTCGGCCTTTCGGCCGCGCAGGGTTTGATGTTCACCGAGGCGTTCTACTGGGACCAGAACGACGAAACGCGCGCGTTCTCGAAGCGTTTTGCAGAACGTCATGGCGGCAAGCCGCCGACTATGTTCCAGGCAGGCATCTACAGCGCCGCCATGCACTACCTGAAGGCAGTGAAGGAAGCCGGGACCGATGAGGCCAAGACCGTCGTCGCCACCATGAAGAAGATTCCGGTCAACGACTTCATGACCAAGAACGGCAGCATCCGTGACGATGGCCGCATGATGCGGGACATGTATCTGATGCAGGCCAAGAAGCCGTCGGAATCGAAGGGGGAGTGGGATTTGATGAATGTGCTGGCGACCATTCCGGCCGACCAGGCGTTCCGGCCGCTTTCGGAAAGCGAGTGCCCGCTGATCAAGAAGTAGCAGGCGGACGGTTGGGCGCTCAATGCGCCCGATCGATCTCCGCAAGCTTCTTGTAGAGGAAAGACCGCGAGATACCGAGAGTAGCGGCGGCCTTCTTCTTGGTTCCCTTGCAGGCTGCGATGGCGTCGCGAATCTCCTCGCTCTGAATTTCCGAGACGATATCCTTGAGTTCGCGCGGCGCCTTGTCGTCCGTGGCCACCGGCTTCGGCAACTTCGGCATTTCCGACAGATCGCCGGCGCCGATTCTGGCGCCGTCCGAGAACACGAATGCGCGTTCGATCTCGTGCTGCAGTTGCCGGATATTACCCGGCCAGGAGCGGTCGGTGAGGTCGGCGAGCGCGTCGAGCCCGAGCACTGGTACTGGGCGGGCGTGGCGATAGGCGATATCGTGCAGAAACTTGTTGGCCAGCGCCGGAATATCGTCGAGCCGCTCTCGCAGCGGTGGCAGTTCGATAACGATCGGTGAGATGCGGTAGAACAGGTCGAGGCGAAAGGCTCCCGTCTCGACCTGCGTCTGCAGGTTCTTGTTGGTAGCGGAGACCAGGCGGAAATCGACGGACTGCGGCCGGCTGCCGCCGACACGTTCGACAATGCGGTCCTGCAATACACGCAGCAGTTTGGCCTGCACGTCGAGCGGCATATCGCCGATCTCGTCGAGAAAGATGGTTCCGCCGTTGGCCTGCTCGAATTTGCCCTTGCGGCCCTTCTTGTCAGCGCCGGTAAACGCGCCCGGCTCGTAGCCGAAAAGTTCGGACTCCACCAGATTTGGTGGCAATGCGGCGGCGTTGACGTTGACCATGGTATGGTCGCGGCGCGGGCTCAGATGATGTAGCGCGTGCGCAACCAACTCCTTACCGGTGCCGCTCTCGCCGCGAATCAGCACCGGGATCTCCAGCGGTGCTACCTTGATGATCTGCGCGCGCAACCTCTGCACGGCGGCGCTCGTGCCGATAATGGCCTCCAGCCCGTAGTCGCGCGATTTAAGGGTCTCGCTTTCGCGTTTGTAGAATTCGAGTTCGCCTTCCAGGGCCTTGATGCGGCGGCTCAGCGCATCTACCTGTTTTGGTCCCTTGAACATCACGCGGCCAATAGCACCGAGCACCTTGCCGTCGCGCTTAATAGGGATGCGAGAGACCACACGTTCGGACCCGCGCATGCGCTGGATCGCGCCGATATCGGCCTTTCCCGTCGCCACGACCTCGTGGAGCCGGGTGTTGTCGATGACCGTCTCGACCGGTCGGCCGTTGCCTTCGCCGGGCTTGAGCCCGATGAAAGCCTCGTGGACGGGCGAAATGTATACGAGGTTGGCCTTGTCATCGACTATCGTCATGGCATCGAACGGGTCAGTCAGCAGATGCTGGAAAATGTCCCAGGAAAAGTCGACACCGCCGATGAAATTGAGCAAAGCGTCGCCTGGAGCCTCGCTCAAGATCAGTATCTCTCCCTTTGCGGCGGGAGCAAGCAGCACAACATAGATTTTGCGGTCGAGATTAAGCGTGGTGATGCGGCGTTCGCGGGCCTCCGCCATCCAGAGCGGATCGGCGGAGAGGGCACGGACGCGGGAGTCCGATCCGATGCCGACGGACGCGATGGCGTGTTCCGAGTCGTCGACCAGAAGTACGCCGGCAATCGTAACGGGACTGGTCTTCGGCATTGTCTTTGTGTCCTTCTTGAAGACAACGTCAGCACGGCGATCACCCGACATCAAGATGAATTGCCGTTGAAAAATACACAGCGCCGTGCAGCATAGGTGGTCTCTGTGCAAGAAACGCTTTGTTTTCAGGTATTACTTTCAGCCCCGTGTTTTTGGCATGACTGTTGCTCAGTAACCGCTGCCAGCGATGTCCGATGAGGCAATCCAATGCTGCGCTGCGAGACAGGGATGAAACCATATCTAACGCTCCATCACCCGGCGGAGGCCAGGCGCTACTATGATGCCGGCCTATGGCGAGATGACACTTTTTACAGTCTGCTGGCGCGCCATGCGGCCGAGCGGCCCGACGCCGTAGCACTGCAAGATGCGCGGCGCACGCTGACCTGGAGCGAGCTCAAGCTCTGGACAGATGGCGTCGCCGCGGATCTGCGGGAATACGGCCTCGTCGGCGGCGACCGTGTCATGATGTGGCTATCCAACCGCGTCGAGGCGGTGGTGATGTTCCTTGCCTGCGCGCGCGAGGGTCTGGCTTGCAATCCCTCTGTTCATAAAACTTACACGTGTGCCGAGGTCGGGGAATTGCTGACCACGCTGTCGGCGCGCGCGCTATTGACTGAAGATGGCTGGGGCACCGACCGGACTTCAGCCGATTTTGACGCCGTGCTGGTGCGCATCGCCAGCCTCAAAGTAGTGTACACGCCGCAGGTGTTTCCCCGCCCCACCAGCAATACGACGCCGCCGTGCACCGACCCCGACAAGATCGCCTATCTCGCTTTTACCTCCGGCACCACCGGTTCGCCGAAATGCGTGATGCATTCGGACAATACGCTGCTCGCCAATGCGCGGGACCTGGTGCGCGACTGGAAGCACGACGCCGACACGGTGCTGTTGTCGCTGTCGCCGCTGTCGCATCACATCGCGTGGGTAGGGGTGGCGCAGTGGCTGCTGGCAGGCGGCCGTTTCGTCACCGGCGATCCGCCGGATGGCGTGAGCCGTCTCGACTGGATCGAGACCGCGGGCGCGACCTATGTACTCGGCGTGCCGACGCATGCGATGGATATCCTCGCCGAACAGCGGAAGACAGGGCGTCAGAAGCTGGGTCGTGTCGCGACCTTCTACATGGCCGGTGCCCCCATCCCGCCGAGCGTGGCCGCAGCGTTTCTGGGGCAGGGCGTCAGGCCGCAGAACGTTTACGGCATGACGGAGAACTCCTCACATCAATATACCCACCCCGGTGACGACGCCGAAACCGTCATCAATTCGTGTGGGCGTGGCGGCCAGGCTTATGAAGTGCGGTTGTTCGATCCCGATGATTCCGACAAGGAGGTGGAGCCGGGTAATGTTGGGCATATCGGCGGGCGGGGTGCGGCGCTGATGCTCGGCTATTTCAACAACCAGACCGCCACCGAAGGCAGCTTCAACAGTGGTGGCTGGTTCATGTCGGGCGACCTCGGCGTTATGGACACCAAAGGCGATCTCCGCATCGAGGGCCGGCTGAAGGATCTGATCATCCGCGGGGGTCACAACATCTATCCGTCGCACATCGAAGCGATCGCGGTTCGACATGCCGGCGTCGGTCGTGTCGCCGCGTTCCCGGTGGCAGACGAACGACTCGGCGAACGCGTCTGCATCGCGATTTCCGGTACCATCGATCCGGCCGAGTTGCTCAATCATCTGCGCGGCGAAGGCCTCTCCAAATACGACATGCCGGAGTATTTCATCCGCGTAGACGAGTTTCCCCTGACTGCGAGCGGCAAGATCCTCAAGCGCGAACTGGTGCTGCAGGTGCAGCGAGGCCAGCTCCAGCCGCAGCCGTTCCAGGGCAAGATTGCGGCGCGGATCACGTGATGGAAGCCGGCAAGAGAAACAGAACATCATGCGTCCGCTAGAAGATATCCGCGTCCTCGATTTCAGTACCCTGCTGCCGGGGCCGTTCGCGAGCCTGATATTGGCCGAAGCCGGTGCCCAGGTCGTCAAGATCGAGCGTCCCGGTCGCGGCGACGAGATGCGCGGCTATTCACCGAAGTTCGGCGAGGACAGCGTCAACTTTGCGTTGCTGAACGCCGGCAAGCGGAGCATCGCCATCGACCTGAAGGCCGAAGACGCAGTGGCGCAGCTCCGTCCGCTGATCGAACAGGCGGACATCGTGATCGAGCAGTTCCGGCCTGGCGTGATGGATCGGCTCGGCTTCGGCTACGAGACGTTGAAGGCGATCAATCCCGGGCTGATCTATTGTGCCATCAGCGGCTGGGGTCAAAGCGGTCCCAAGGCGATGGTCGCAGCGCACGATCTGAACTATCTGGCGGAGTCCGGTATCCTCGGACTCAGCGCCGCCAACGACGGCGCACCGGTAATTCCGCCGGTGCTGATCGCAGATCTCGCCGGCGGCGCCTATCCTGCGGTGGCTAACATTCTTCTGGCGCTGCGCCGCCGTGACAAAAGTGGAGCGGGCGCCTTTCTGGATATCTCGATGGGCGAAAACATTCTGACGTTAGCCTATTGGGGCCTCGGCAACGGCTTCGCTGCGGGTGAATGGCCGGGCAGCGGCGATGCCCTGGTGACGGGCGGCAGCCCGCGTTACCAGATCTATCGGACCGCGGATGGTCGTTACCTTGCGGCCGCGCCAATCGAAGAAAAGTTTTGGGACAATTTCTGCGCGGCGATAGGTCTCGATCCGAAGATGCGCGATGCCAACGCCGTTGAAGACGAAGCTATCGATGCCGTCGCTGCTGTCATTGCCACCAGAACTGCAGCCGAATGGACTTCCATTTTTGCCGGGAAGGACGTTTGCTGTTCTATCGTCGCGAGCCTGAAGGATGCGGTCGCCGATCCGCACGTCGCAGCGCGCGGTCTGCTCTCCCGCACGATCATGGTGGACGGCCGCACAATCCCGGCGCTGCCGGTCCCAATCAGTGACGAGTTCCGTGGCGCGACCGAAAGCTCGCCGCCGCGTCTTGGCGCCGACACCGCCGCAGTTCTGCGAAATAGGAAATCCTGATGCGGGCTTTTCAGGTGGTCGAGTACGGCGCGCCGTCGTCGCTAAAATGCAACGAAATCGCTGACCTCGTGCCCGGGGCCGGCCAGATACGGATCGGCGTCCGGGCGGCCGGAATCAATTTTCCCGACGTGCTGGTGATTGCCGGCAAATATCAAGTGCTCCCGAAGCGCCCGTTCACGCCGGGCAAGGATTTCGCTGGCGAGGTCCTGGATGTTGGCGCTGGTGTGACGCGCTTTGCGCCGGGCGACCGGGCGCTCTGCCATGTCGAACATGGCGGCTTCGCCGAGCAGGCACTGGTATCTGAGCATCAGGCCTTCAAGATGCCTGACAAGCTTTTCTTCTCCGATGCTGCAGCAATGGGCCTCGTTTACCAGACAGCCTATCTGGCGCTGGTCGACCGCGGCCAGTTCAAGAAGGGCGAGAGCGTACTGGTCGGCGGCGCGGCGGGAGGCATTGGCCTTGCTGCTGTACAACTCGCCAAGGGACTCGGCGCCACCGTGCTGGCGGCGGTGCGCAGTCCGGAAGAGGCCGAATTGGTGAAACAGAACGGCGCCGACCATGTTATTGATCTCACGACTCCCGATCTGCGTGAGAGCTTGCGCGCGCAAGTTCATTCGGCGACCGGTGGCAAGGGCGTAGATCTGGTGATCGACCCGCTCGGTGGCGATTTCCTCGGCGCGGCGCTGCGCGCGATGGCGTGGTGCGGAAGGCTGGTGGTAATCGGCTTCGCGGCCGGTGACATACCGAGCGTGAAGGTCAATTATCTGCTTGTGAAGAATATCACGATTGCGGGCCTGCAATGGAGCGACTACCGCGACCGCACGCCGGCGCGGATCGAGGAAGTGCAGATCGAGATTTTCGAGTTGTGGCGGCGCGGCGCCGTCAAGCCGCATGTGATGAAGGCGTTTCCGTTCCTCGAGCTACCCAGCGCGCTTGAATTGATCGAGCAGGGCAGGGTGCGCGGCAAGGCCGTCATCGTGATGGACAGGCAGCAGGGATGACGGCCATGGCATCCGCAAATCCGGCCAATTCGCCGCCGCTGATCCGCACTGGCGTCGTCATCGACGGCGCTTCCAAACTACCGCGCAACGCACCGCCCCGGCGAACATACCAATGTCATGCTTCGTGCTCAGCGTGACCCGGCTCAACTCAGACAAGATCAATGGAAGGAAATTCCCGATGACGTTTAGCACCATTTTGTATGAAGAAGACGGTCCGGTCGGCACAATCACGCTTAACCGTCCTGAAGACGGAAACATGTTCACTGTTCAGATGTGTCACGAGATTCGCGACTGCATCAACGCGATCCGCCGCGAGACGCGCACCCGCGTGGTCGTAATCACCGGCGCCGGTGACAAATTCTTCTGCATTGGCGGGCGTAAGGAAGGAATGGAAGACACCCTCCTTTATGCCGGTGTGCTTCCGACGCTGGAGATGTATGAATCGATCGATCGGCTGCAGAAGCCGGTGATAGCCAGCGTCAACGGCTTTGCGGTAGGCGGCGGCAATGTGCTGCAGGTCGTCTGCGATCTCACCATCGCCAAGCAGAGCGCCGTGTTTCGGCAGGTCGGCCCGATGATGGGGTCCTTCGATGCAGGTTACGGCACGTGGTATCTCGAAGATCTCGTTGGCAAGAAGAAGGCCAAGGAAATGTGGTTTCACAATCCGAAGCTCTCCGCGGCCGAGGCACTCGACATCGGCCTCATCAATAAGGTCGTGCCCGATGACAAGTTGAAGGAAGAGACGCGCAAATTCGCGATGGAGATCGCCGAGCGCGGACCGTTCGCGCTGGCCTCGATCAAGGCCGCGTTTAACGCGAGGCACGGCGGCGTGTCGGGGCTTGCCCGCGTCGCGCATGACCTTTTGCTGCGGCCCTACCTCGATACCGACGAGAGCCACGAACTGTCGGCGTCCTTTGCCGGCAAGCGCAAGCCGGACACCACCAAGTTCGGGAAGTAGAACATGCCGGTCGAACTGACGACACTCGAGGACTGCGCGTTGCTGCGGCTCAACCGGCCGGAAGCGCTCAACGCGCTGTCGTTCGGCGTGCTGAAGGAGATCGGCGACGCGCTGGACGAGGTGGCTTCGTGGAAGGTCCGCGCCTTGATCGTCACCGGCAAGGGAGAAAAGGCGTTCTGCGCCGGTGCTGACATCAAGGAGCTTGGCGGGCGTTCGATGATCGAGCGCAAACGCGGCGCCGAACTCGGCCAGGCGGTGTTCGCAAAGCTCGACCGGCTGCCTTGCGCCTCGGTCGCCGCCATCAACGGATTCGCCTTCGGCGGCGGGATGGAACTGGCGCTGGCCTGTACGTTCCGGCTGGCGACGCCCAACGCCAAGCTAGGCCTGCCGGAAATCAAGCTTGGCCTGATCCCGGGTTATGGCGGCACCCAGCGGCTGCCGCGGCTGATCGGCGAGGCGCGGGCGATGGAGATGATCATGCTAGGCCGCACGGTAGCGGCCGAGGAAGCCGCGCGCATCGGCCTCGTCCATCGCCTCGTCGAAGGCAATGCGGTCGATGCCGCACTGGCTTTCGTGCGCGAATTTTCGTCCTACAGTCTGCTGACGCTGAGTTTGGCGCGCGAGGCGGTGTCGCGCGCGCTCGACATGCCGATCAACGAAGGCCTCAAGGTCGAAGCCGACCTCTCGACGTTGGCTTTCAGCACGGCGGATGCCGTGGAAGGCATGGCGGCGTTCATCGAGAAACGGAAAGCGGAATTCAAGGATGAGTAAGGGACAGATCATCGTCACCGGGGCGAGCCGCGGCATCGGCGAGGCGATTGCGCTCGAGCTCGCGCGCCGCGGCTTTGCGGTCGCCGGCTTTTCGCGTGGCGGCGCCAGCGCGGCCGGCACCGGCTATGCATGCGACATGACCGACGAGCGCGCCATTGCGGATGCGATTGCCAGGGTGGCGGCGAACGGACCCATTGTCGGCCTCGTCAACAATGCCGGTGCGCATGAGGGCAGGCGCAGCGCGGATCTCCCGCTCGCCGAGTTTGAGGCGACCATGCGGCTGAACGCCTCCGCCGTGATGCTGGCTTGCCGCGAGGTGTATCCACATCTGAAGACGACAGGTGATGCGCTCATCGTCAACATTGGGAGTTTTTTCGACAAGCTGGCGGTAGTGGAAAACCTCGCCTACTGCGCGTCGAAGGCGGCGGTGGGCGCCATCACGCGCTGCCTAGCGGCCGAATGGGCGCGCGACGGCATACGCGTGCTCGACGTGGCGCCTGGCTATATCGAGACCGATCTCAACCGGGAATTCCTTGCGAGCGAAAAGATCCAGGCATGGCTGAAGCGCCGTGTACCCGCCGGCCGTGCCGGCTCGGCCCAGGAAGTCGCGCGGCTGGTAGGCGCGCTTTATTCTGAAAACATCGCCTTCCTGACGGGCGAGACCATCTATATCGACGGCGGCCAAGGAGCCAACCACTAGATGTCCATTTTCGAGCGGCTTGAGCGCCAGAAGGATTGGGACGAGAACGAGGCGCTGATGTTGGCGCAGGTCGATCGGCTCTGTGCCGAAGTGATCGTGCCGAACGCCGCGCGAGTTGACGCTACTTCGGAATTTCCGTGGGCGAATGTCGAGGCGATCAAGGCGCTTGGCCTCAACGCCGTCTTCATCCCCGAGGAATTCGGCGGCGCGCGGATGTCGTTCCGGCTGTACCTGGGGATCGTGCGGCGTATCTCGGAAGCCTGCGCATCCACCGGTATCATCTATGCGACGAATTTCCACGCGATGAAGCCGCTGATCGAATTCGGCACCCAGGAGCAGAAGGCACGGCTGCTGCCGCGAATCGCCGAGGGAGGTCTCGCCTCGTTGGCGATCACCGAGGAATCCGCCGGCTCCGATGCCACCGGCATGAAGACGCGTTTCACGCCCGACGGCGATGACATCGTCGTTGACGGATCGAAGCTGTTCATCACCAGCGGCGACGTCGCCGATAACATCCTGCTGTTCGGCAAGTTCGCCGGCATCGACGATGCCAAGAAGGCGATTTCGGTATTGGTTCTGGAGAAGGGCGCGCCGGGCTTCGAGGTGGTGCGCCTTGAGGACAAGATGGGTCATCGCGGTTCTTCGACGGCGTCGCTGCGGTTCGACGGCGTACGCGTGCCGCGCGCCAATCTGATCGGCGAACCGGGCGACGGGCTACGCATTCTGCTGGCGTCGCTGAACCGCTCGCGACCCAGCGTCGCCGCGCATGCACTCGGCATCGCCATGGCTGCGTTCAACGACATGACAACCTACATGAACGAACGGCGGCAGTCCGGCCGCCGCATCGTCGATTTCCAGGCCAACCAGTTCATGCTGGCGGATTTCGCCACCGATCTGGCGATGGCGGATTGCTGGCTGGACTACCTCGCCAACCTGATCGATTCCGGCGTCAAGGATTTCGGCATCGAGGCGTCGATGGCAAAGATGCGGACGTCAGATCTCGCGATGCGCGTCGCCACCGAAGCCGTTCAGATGCATGGTGGCTACGGCTATTGCCGCGACTACCGCGTCGAGCGCTTGATGCGCGACGCCAAGATCACGCAGATATGGGAAGGCACCAATCAGGTGCATCGTCAGCTTATCGGCAGGAGTTTTGCAGCCAAATGAAAAAGACAATCAAGACAGTGGGCGTCTGCGGAGCGGCCGGCACGATGGGCGCCGGCATCGCGCTGGTCGCGGCGCGTGCCGGTTTCCGCACCCTTTCCTACGACCTAAAGGGCGACGCGCTCGAGCGCGCCGCCAAGCAGTCCGCCGCGTTCCTTGACAAATCCGTCGCACGCGGCAAGCTTGACGCCGCTAAGCGCGACGCCATTCTCGGCGCGATGTCGCATTCCACTGACATCGCCGCGCTCGGCGATTGCGACCTGGTCATCGAGGCAGTTTTTGAGGATCTCGCCACCAAGCGCGATCTCATGAAGCGCCTCGACGCGGTCTGTGCCGAAGACACGATCTTCGGCTCCAATACCTCGACGCTGTCGATCACCGAGATTGCCTCCGGCTCGAAGGCGCCCGGCCGTGTGGTCGGTATGCATTTCTGCCTGCCGGCGCAGCTGATGAAGCTGATCGAGATGTCGCCGGGCATTCTCACCTCGGAAGACATGTTTCAGGCCGCGTGGGAATGGACAGAGGCCTGCGGCCAGATCCCGGTAAAGACGCAGGACAAGCCGGGCTTCATTCTCAACGCGCTGCTGGTGCCGTTCAACAACGATGCCATTCGCGCCGTGGAAGCCGGGGTGGCCAGCGCTGCGGATGTCGATAAGGCGATCAAGGTTGGCCTCGGCTACAAGATGGGGCCGCTCGAACTGATCGACCTGATCGGCCTCGATACCCAGGCCCGGCTGTGCGAGGCGTTCTACCCGATCACGCTGGACCCGCGCGCGGCGACGCCGCCGCTGCTGCGGCGTATGGTTGCCGCTGGCCTCCTCGGACGCAAGTCCGGGCGCGGCTTCTTCAGTTACGACGGCAACGCCATGTTTGGAGCCTGACTGGATGAGCTATGCCTTTATCCAGAGCCGCCGCAGCGGGTCTTTTCCCGAAGGCGACGCCTTCCTCGCATGCGCGGTAGCCCCCGGCGGCGCCGACATTTTGCTATTGAGTGGCGCGCGGTTCGCGCCGGATGCGAACAAGACCGCGATCTTGATCGAACTCGGAAACGAGAGCCTCGCGCAACATATCGGCGATGATTCGGGCCATTCCAACGTACTGGGCTTCGCGCGCTATCGAAACGGCGATGACGCGCCGTCGCGGCTCGTCGAGCTGGTTCGGCCAGCTTCGGCATCCGACGCAGCCGTGCAGGCCGCGACAGCGCTGTTCACGCAAGCCGGTCTCGAAGTCGTGGTCTCCGCGGATCAGATCGGCAGGATCGTCAACCGGCTGTTGATCCCGAAGTACAACGCCGCCCTGCGATTCCTCGACGAGGGACTGGCTACCCAGGCGGACATGGATCTGACGTGCAAACTCGGTCTTGGATATCCGGACGGTCCTCTCGAACGTATCTTCCGCGGCGGCTTGGCGTTGCACTACGACGTTACGCATGCGTTGTTCGAGACCTACGGGACGCCGGCCTACGCGCCTCCGCGACGTGCGATCGTCGCGAAGAACGTCGACGGAGGAGGCAACGGGAAATGATCCAGGTCCAGAGCGGCCACAACCTCGGAGTCTGAGCATGGTTTCCCCTGGTCTCAAGGGCGCGTTCGGCGGCCGCTTCCCCGAAGGATTTCACTTCGCCGACGTCCTCGGAATGCGGAGAACCAGAGCGGTCGCCGGCGAAGCATGTTTCGAGATCGAGATTGGTCCCGAGCATCTCAACCGTCATGGCACCGTCCACGGAGGTGTCCTCATGGCGATGCTGGACGCCGCCGGGCTGTGGGCCATATCGGATCCGAACGACGAGGTGGCGCCGAAAGCGGTGACGGTCTCCCTGAATTGCAGTTTCGTCGGAAGATCGGCGGCCGGCGATTCTAGGATCCGGGCGATGGGGCGGATCTCGAGGCAGGGCCGCAGGACATATTTCGCTTCCATCATCGCGGAGAGCCATCCGAGTGGACAACTCGTCGCGACGGGGCAGGGGATCTACAGCAAGATCGCCTGACCGATCCGACCACATTGACCGACGCCGTGAGGTCCGCCTAGCGGGCCGGCTGCTGCATCATCCGGTCGCCGGGGCTGCGATGCAGGTCGCGCCTACGGCTCATTCATCTCGGAAAGCTTTCGATATAGGTAGGATCGCGAAATTCCGAGACTTTCGGCGGTGCGCTTCTTGTTGCCCTTGTGGCGAACAAGCGCCTCCCGGATCCCTTTTGTTTCGACCTTGTCAAGCATCGTCCGCAGGCCATCGTTGGTCGTCGCGGACACGGCGTCAACCGTCGTGGGCTGCACTTCGATCAGTTGCTCGGCCTTCGCCTCGGTCAGATCATGGACCATGATGGTTGTCCCGTCGCAGAAGGCAAAAGCGCGTTCGATCTCATGTTGGAGTTGACGGATGTTGCCGGGCCAGAGTCTCTCCATCAGCGCCGTCAAGGCGTCCTCATCTATGGACGGCGTCGGACGCGCGTGCCGATAGGCGATGTTCTCGAGGAATTTCGAGGCCAGCAGCGGAATGTCCTGGATGCGCTCCCGCAGGGGAGGCATCGTGATCACGATCGGCGATATTCTGTAGAATAGGTCGAGGCGAAAGATACCGGTTTCGACCAAGGACTGAAGATCCCTGTTCGTCGCCGAAATTAGCCGGAAATCCAGTTGACGCGGCTTGTCCCCTCCGACGCGTTCGACGATCCGGTCTTGGAGCACGCGTAGCAACTTTGCCTGAACCTCGAGCGGCATGTCGCCGATTTCGTCGAGGAATATGATGCCCTCGGTGGCCTGCTCGAATTTGCCTTTCCGGCCCTTCTTGTCGGCGCCTGTGAAGGCTCCCGGTTCGTAGCCGAACAGTTCTGACTCGACGAGGGTCTGAGGCATCGCCGCGGCGTTTACCGCCACCATGGGGCCATCCCTTCGCGGGCTCAGACGATGCAGCGCGTGAGCAACCAACTCCTTGCCGGTACCGCTCTCACCGCGGATCAGCACAGGGATCTCCAAAGGTGCGATCTTCACGATCTCGGCGCGAAGCCGTTGCACGGCGGGGCTGTTCCCCACGATGCTATCGAGTCCGTACTTCTGCGACTTGAGAGTTTCGGTCTCTCGCTTGTAGTATTCAACCTGTCCTTCCAAAGCTCGAATCTGCGCATTTAATATGGCGAGTTGTTCGGGTCCCTTGAACATCACGCGGCCATAGGCTCCGAGCACCTTGTCCTTCCGGCGAATAGGGATTCTTGAAACTATTCTGTCTGACCCTCGCATGTGCTGCATCGTGCCGACTTCCGCCTTGCCGCTTTTCACGACTTTATGAAGCCGTGTTCCTTCCACGACATCCTCGATCGGTCGCGTTCTGGCCTCTCCCGGATTGAGGCCGAAAAAGCGTTCATGGAGCGGCGACATGTAGGATATGCGCGCCTTTTCATCGACGATAATCATGCCTTCGAAGGGGTCCGTCAGAAGCTGTTCCATCATGTCCCAGGCGAAATCGACGCTAGTCAGAAAGCTGACGACGGCGTCGCCCGGAGAGTCGCTGATGATCAGGACGTCGTGCCCAGTGACGGACATCACAAGGACGATGTAGGCGTGACGATCCAGCGTGAGCGGATTGACGCGACGGTTTCGTGCTTCGCTTATCCAACCGGGATCAAGCGCCAGGCTTTTGAGTCGAGTATCGGTCCCGATTCCGCTCGAGTGGAGGATACTGATCCCGTCCGACAGGATAAGTCCTTGGCGATCCCGATTGGCGTCATAAGGTATCATAGTCCGCCCTTGCTCTCCCTGTGTGTATTTGTTGGGGACAGCTAACCACGTAAGGAGAGGGCGGTTCAAGGGCGCGAAAAGAACGCGTGTCTGCATTGAGGACAACGCATCGCCGAATAGGTTGCGCCCCGGCTCTAGGCTTTCCCGGCCCCAATTTCCTTCAAAGACTGAAGGGTTCCCGGATCGAGCCAGTCGGCCAGTGCCTCGTCGGCAGTGTTCTGTGCGCTGGGGGCCAGCGGGGTTTCGGGAGCGCTGCGGCTGAACCGCGGCGCGGGGGCAGGTTGGATGACACCGTCGAGCTCAATGAAAGACTTCCGAGCGGCCAGGTGAGGATCGGCGAACGCCTCTTCTAGGGAATTGACGATCGTCGCACAACAGTCCGTGCCGTCGAACACGGCCCGCCATGCCTCGGCATCCTTCCTGGAGAATGCTTCCTTGAGCGCGCTACGCAACGAAGGCCAATCGTCGCGCTTCTGTTGCTGCGCGATCTCCGCATCGAGACCCACCTTTGCAACGAGTTGGGCAAAGAACTTGCCTTCCAGCGCGCCGACGGCAAGCCAGCGTCCGTCGGCGCAGGCATACACGTCGTAGAACCGTCGCCCCAAGATCGGCGAGCAGCATCGCGCAGAACGGAACTGGTCCGATCGCGGGAAACTCGAGAACCTTCAAACCATTCAACGGACCCATGCAACCTCGCTGCGAGACTCATTCCTCAACAGTTTCAGAAAAGAACTTGAGCGGAATACAGCGATGCGATTTCAGCATCGGTTCGCCCGAGCGAGGAAAGAATCTGAGACGTATGTTGGCCCAGGCCAGGCACCAAGTCGTTCCCATCGAATTCAGGCCCGGGGCAACCGGGTATAGCCGCGATCGGAAGCGATCCCAGACCCTCGAATGGAAGAATCTGGTAGGCATCGACCGCCTTTACATGCGCGTCGGATAGCCAATCGGAATAGCTGTTGATCGGGCTCGCCATCAGACCTCGCTCGAGAAGGAGCGCAACCCACTCGTCCGTAGTGCGCGTACGAAGCCGTACGTGAAGCACACTGTTCATATCTTGCCGATTCGCATTCCGGTCGTCGACCGAACCGAAGCGCGGATCGGCGGCAAGTTGAGGACACCCGAGCACATCGCATAGGACTTCGAAATTGCGCGACCGCATCGCGCTAAGAAGGATGTGGCCGTCCGCCGTTTCGTAGACGCCGGAAGGAGAATACAGCGGCCCGGGAGACGAACCTTCCGCTGCCGCTTCCATCAACTTCGCAGCCTGAAAAGCCGCGGCGCTCTGCATCAGGCTCATGTCGATAAACGAACCCTCGCCAAACCGCACCTTGCGCATCAAGGCGGCGCTGACGGCCTGAAAGCCGTACAACCCGGTCAGGGTGTCGATGACGACCATACTCTGCCGGTGCGGCTTGTCGACCGATCCGTTCATCACCATCATGCCGGAGAAAGCCTGGATTACGCCGTCGACAGTGGGACGCTCGCGGTTGGGTCCCTGCTGGCCGTATCCGGAGACCGACATGTAGATGATTTTCGGATTGACCTTAGTCGCCTCAGAGTAGCCCAGGCCGAGGCGCGAGGCGACGCCGGGCCGAAAGCTCTCGATCACCACGTCAGCGGATGCGACCAAGTCTCCGGCGATCCTCCGTCCTTCTTCCTTCGCGAGATCAATCGCTATCGATCGCTTGCCACGATTGAACGCGACGAAATGGATCGTGTTGTTGGCCTTCGTCTTCCCAAGGATGCGGCCCCAATCGCCCTCCGGCGGTTCAATCTTGATGACGTCGGCTCCGTGCAGCGCCAAAAGCATCGCGGCGTGCGGTCCTGCCACACCCTGGCTCGCGTCGATGACCTTGAACCCCTCGAAAGCTCTTCGCATGCGCAGCATCCTCTCATTGATTTTCTTATGAGAGAAATTTGCATTTCCCGTGCCGCCGATCAAAGCCCGCATTCGCAGCCCCGACTTGTCATATGTGTTCGTGCCGAACACAGTCAGCCGGACAATTGTCGCAAACGGCGACACCGGGAGACGCCGGGAAGCGAAATAGTCCGCTCGGATTGAGCGAAACGCACTTGGCATAAGCCTTGCGACACCATCGAAAAGGGAGGATTTCGCGATGCGTGCGTATACTCAATGCTTGTTGGGGCTGTTGCTGTCTGTTTGCGGTGCAAACGCGCAGGAAGTCCATGGAGTGACCGAAAAGGAAATCAAGATCGGCCAAACCATGCCGTACAGCGGGCCCGGATCCCACTATTCAACCATCGCGAGAGCCAACGAAGCCTACTTTCGCATGGTAAACGAGAACGGTGGCGTCAACGGTCGAAAGGTCACGCTTATCAGCCTGGATGATGCCTACAGTCCTCCCAAGACCGTCGAGCAGACGCGCAGGCTCGTCGAACAGGAGGACGTGCTGTTGATCTTCGATACGCTTGGAACGGCCACGAACGCTGCGATTCAGAAATATCTGAACATCAAGAAAGTGCCGCATCTGTTTCCGACGTCGGGAGCGACCCGCTTCGCCGATCCCGAGCAGTTTCCCTGGACCATGGGATGGCAACCGAACTACCAGTTGGAAGGTCACGCCTTTGCCACCTACTTACTGAACAACCGTCCGGATGCGAAGATTGCCGTTCTCTACCAAAAGGACGATCTCGGAAAAGACTACATAAAGGGCCTGCGCGATCGCCTGGGCGATAAAGCCGACGCCATGATCGTGAAGGAACTGAGCTACAATATCTCTGATCCGACGATCGACTCGCAGGTTGTCACACTTCAATCTACGGGCGCCGATGTCTTCATGAATTTTTCCACGACCAAGTTCGCGGCCCAAGCAATGCGCAAGGCTCATGAACTCGGTTGGAAGCCGATGCAGATGCTGGCGACCGTCTCCGCATCGGCGGCCGTCCTGAAGCAGGTCGGAACTGAGGCGAGCTTTGGAGTTTTGGCGCTCCATTATCTGAGGGACCCGGCGGATCCGAAACTCGCGGATGATCCAGCATTCAAGGAATGGCTCGACTGGATGAAGAAATATTACCCGTCGGGAGACGTGACGGATGAGTTCAACGTGCTCGGCTATTCCAATGCCCAGACGCTGGTTCAGGTGCTCAAACAGTGCGGAAACGATCTATCGCGCGAGAACGTCATGAAGCAGGCGCAGAACCTCGATATGCAGCTTCCGATGGTTCTTCCCGGCATCCGCCTCAAGACCGGCGCGAACGACTACGCTCCGATGAAGGATCTCCAGATGGCTCGCTTCAACGGAGAGGGATGGGACCTAGTCGGTCCAGTGATCTCCGGAAAATGATTGACCGAGAAGGGCCGGTTCGTTCCGGCCCTTCTCGCAAATATCGCGAACGCGGAGCACCTATTCTGTGCCGGAAGATGCAGCGAAGTTTGCGGGACGCCTGTCGACCGCGGCTCGCAACCCTTCCTTGAATTCGCCGCTCGACATCGCCAATGCCTGACCCAGTCCTTCGAAGGCGAACATGTCGTGCAGACTGGTCTCGAAGGTGCGCGCCATGAGCTGCTTCGCCAGCCCCATTACCTCCGAGGGGCCCTCGGCCAGCCTACGTGCTTCGGCGAGGGCTTCCTCTTTGAGTGTCTCGTCCGAGCACACCTTCGTCACCAGTCCCTGATCGAACGCTTCCCGGGCGGTCCATGTCTGATTGCCGAAGAGGAACGACTTCGCCCGGGCCATCCCGATCAGTCGAGGAAGGTGATACATCATGCCGATGTCGGGGACGGCACCGAGGCGGAAGAAGGCCGCCATGAACTTTGCGTTCTCCGATGCGAAGAGAACATCGCCGCAGAGCGACAAGCCCATTCCGCCACCGGCAGCGTGGCCATTGACCGCCACCACCATCGGCTTGTTGAGCGAAATGAGAGGGATCAGCCAATCCTTCAGGCCCGAGAAGCGCCGGTGCACCGACCATGGATCGGATGCCACTTCGAGCATCTTGAAATCTCCGCCAGCGCAGAACGAAGGTCCGGCCGCTGCGAGCAGGACACATCGCACGGAACGGTCGTTGGAGACTTCCTTGATAGCGTTGCCGAGTTCATCCCGGAGTTCCGAGGTCAGTGAATTTCTGGTGCTCGGGTTGTTGAGCGTGATGATCATGACCGAGCCGTCGCGGTCCAGTCGAATCTGCTTTGGGTCCATTGATGTTTCCCTTCTGTGAGGCAATCTACGGTGCAAACGATATGCCGTATGGCAGAGGAGACGCGTTCTAGTTGGTATGACGAAGCAGTGTGTACGCGTCACGGACAGACCGCGGGCGGCATGTGTCACAAGGGAACACCGCGCGCGTGCTATTTCTGAGAGAAATCGAGCGAAGCGTGAACGCTGACCGATGGCACGGCTCTTGCTAACGAGGCAGGTAAGCGGCGCTTCGAGCTAACGCAAGCCGCAAGTCAGGAAACGCGCCATTGTCCGCAGATATTGTGCAATTGCTCATTCGTGATCGCATCGCGGTCATCACTTTAAATCGGCCGCAGCAGCGCAACGCGCTATCAATCGAGATGAGGGCCATGCTCGCACGGCGTCTCGACGAGATCGATGGACACGTGCGCGTGATCGTGCTGCAGGGCGCAGGTGCGGCGTTCTGCGCCGGCGCCGACCTTGGCGACGTACCGGATTCGCCGATGGCTTGGAGAGACCGCATCGTCACGGCTCAGACCCAGCATCTGAGGATCATCAACATGAAGCAGATCGTCATCGCGTCGGTCCAGGGCGCGGCCTTCGGCGGAGGTGCCTCGCTCGCGCTCGCGGCCGACATACTCGTCCTCGACGAGAAAGCCACTCTGGGCTTCCCGTTCGTGAAGCTCGGCGTCGTTCCGGACGGAGGAGCAAGCTTCCTGCTACAGGCGAAGGCGAGCCCTGCGGTGGCTCTCGATGTCCTTCTTACGGGTGGCGTCATACAGGCGGACGAAGCGCGGGCCCTGGGCCTGACGCGTCGCGTCGCGCCTGCGGGCGAACTCGAAGCGCGTACGATGAAGCTTGCAGAGGAGCTCGCGTCGCTTCCGGCGGAAGCCCTCCAGTTGACCAAATCTTTGTGCGCGCAGGCGTGGGCGAATCATCTCCCCGGCGCGTTGCGGCATGAGGCGGACGCATTCGGACTAGCCACGGCGTCTGAAGGGCACCGGGTCGCCATGGAGGCTGCGAAGATGAAACTCAAGAAGGCAAACTAGCATGTATTCGGCGGACCTACTGAAAGGCCGGGTTGCCCTTATCACGGGCGGCGGAAGCGGAATCGGCCTGAGCATAGCGGAGCAATACCTGGCGCTTGGTGCCAAGGTGGGAATCGTAAGCCGCAACGCGGAGCGGCTTGAAAGCGCCGCGTCGTTTCTGCGCTCGCAGGGGACGACGGAGATCGCGGCGTTCCAGGCGGATGTCAGGAACTACGATCA
>Ga0209023_10001668_pt1 | contig 29144 bp, 34 predicted proteins | sample LakOneMetagenome_FD_187468 | JGI IMG/M metagenome (GOLD analysis project Ga0209023, IMG submission 187468) | Freshwater and sediment microbial communities from Lake Erie, Canada (SPAdes) (version 2) | ecosystem: Environmental > Aquatic > Freshwater > Lentic | place: Lake Erie, Canada...
CGAAATACTTGGCTACATCGTTCGCAATAGAAAATGTCGTCAAAGCTCCGCGTGTCATCAAAAGCTGTTTGCCGATCTCGACGACCTCAATTAGTTTGGTCGGGTCTGAGTCGAGATCGACCATGTTTCCGGCTTCTTTCGCCGCCTGCGTGCCGGTGTTCATCGCAACGCCGACATCGGCCTGTGCGAGCGCCGGAGCGTCATTTGTGCCGTCGCCGGTCATCGCGACGAGCTTGCCGTTTGCCTGCTCGCGTTTGATGAGTGCCATTTTGTCTTCGGGCGTTGCCTCGGCAAGGAAGTCATCTACACCAGCCTCGTTCGCGATCGAAGCCGCCGTCAGGGGATTGTCGCCGGTTATCATGACGGTCTTAATTCCCATTTGCCGAAGCTGGTTGAATCGCTCTTTCATACCGCCTTTGACTATGTCTTTCAGATAGATCACGCCGAGAGCCTTGTGGTTATCAGCGACGACGAGCGGCGTCCCGCCCGCACGGGCGATGCGTTCGACGACCTCACGAAGTTCGGCCGGAGATTGATGGCCGCCAGCCGCAACGTATTTTTCGATCGCATCAACGGCCCCTTTGCGAATTTGACGTCCGTCAAAATCAACGCCAGACATTCTGGTCTGAGCTGTAAATGGAATAAATTCGGCCTTTTCGCCAAAGGCTCTCGCGGCCCCCTTACTGTCCAATCCGAAAGTCGTATCAGCAAACGATACGATCGACCGCCCTTCGGGTGTCTCGTCGGCCAGCGAAGAAAGCTGGGCTGCATCCGCAAACACTTTCGGTTCGACACCTTTGAGAGGAATAAATTCGCTCGCCTGACGGTTGCCCAGCGTGATCGTGCCCGTTTTATCGAGCAAAAGCGTATTCACATCGCCCGCAGCCTCAACCGCACGGCCTGACATCGCGAGCACGTTATGTTGTATCAATCTATCCATTCCCGCGATACCGATCGCCGAAAGCAAACCGCCGATCGTCGTCGGAATAAGACAAACCAGAAGCGAGATCAGCACAAAAACCGTCTGCGGTGCATTCGAATAGATCGCGAAAGGTTGGAGCGTAACCACCGCTAATAGGAAAACAATGGTCAATCCGGCAAGCAAAATATGCAAAGCGATCTCGTTCGGCGTCTTCTGCCGCGAAGCACCCTCAACCAGTGCGATCATCCGGTCGATAAACGTCTCGCCCGGATTCGATGTGATCCGCACCTTTATCCAATCGGACAAAACACGCGTCCCGCCCGTAACCGCCGACCTATCGCCACCCGATTCGCGAATGACGGGAGCAGATTCACCGGTGATCGCGGATTCGTCGACCGAAGCGACGCCCTCGATCACTTCGCCGTCGCCGGGGATGAATTCGCCCGCGACCACATACACGAGGTCGCCTTTTCTCAAGTCGGGTGCAGCGACCGTTCGTTTTGTGCCGTTGGCTTCGATCAATGTTGCACTTGTCTCGGTCTTTGATTTTCGCAACGTATCGGCCTGAGCCTTGCCACGTCCCTCGGCCATAGCCTCGGCAAAATTCGCAAACAAAACCGTGAACCACAGCCATAGGGTGATCTGCAATTCAAATGCAAAACCGCCCAAGGCTGAAGGGGTAAAAAAGTTCATCAGCATCCTCACCGTCAAAAATGCAGCACCGACCTCGACGACAAACATCACCGGATTCTTCAGCATCTTTCGCGGATCGAGTTTCTGCACCGATCCCGCGAGTGCCTGTTTAATTATCTTGCTATCCCAAATCGAAATTGCGTTTTTCATTTTATTATTAGCCACAGAGACCACAGAGATCTTTGAGAGCTGTTTTACCAAACAAAATATCTTTTCCTACTCATCTTCCTCTGTGGCTAGAAGGTCTGCCCGTTCACCATTTGAAAATGTTCGAGTATCGGCGACAAACTTAGTACCGGAAAGAACGTCAACGCCCCGAGTATCAGTACGACACTCACCAGCAAGATGCTGAACAGTGCCGTATTGACCGGAAATGTGCCGAGACTCGCCGGGACCAGTTTCTTGCGTGCCAGATTTCCCGCGATCGCGAGGACCGGCACGATCATCAAAAACCGCCCGATGAGCATCGCCATACCGAGCGTCGTGTCGTACCACATCGTATTGGCGTTCAGACCGGCGAATGCCGAACCGTTATTTCCCGTCGCCGAAGTAAAGGCATAAATGATCTCTGACAAACCGTGGGCACCGTTATTATTTAGCGAAGTAAGCCCAAAATCTGTCGCCAGTGATGTCACGGCCGCAAAGCCCAAGATCACTAACGGAAATATCAGCACATACAGCATCGCCATCTGGACGTCGTAGGCCTCGATCTTTTTCCCGAGATATTCCGGCGTTCGTCCGACCATCAGTCCTGCAATGAAAACGGTGAGGATGATCATTATCAAAATGCCGTACATTCCCGCACCGACTCCGCCGAAGATCACTTCACCGAGTTGAATATTAACCATCGGAACCAATCCGCCGAGCGGCGTAAAACTGTCGTGCATCGCGTTGACCGCCCCGCACGAAGCCGCAGTCGTGATCGTCGCGAACAAAGCCGTGTTCGCAACGCCAAAACGTGTCTCCTTGCCCTCAAAATTACCGCCGATCGACGTTTGATCGACGGCTGCCGGATAGATGGGATTGCCTTTCGCCTCGGCCCAATAAAGCGTCGCAATGCCCGCGACCAGCAAGATCATCATCGCCGAATACACCGCCCAACCATGTCCCTGCGACTTGACCATCCGCCCAAGCATGTATGTAAAACCAGCCGGAATTATAAGGATTAGGAGCATCTGAACAAAGTTGGACAACGGCGTCGGGTTTTCAAATGGATGTGCTGAATTGGCGTTAAAAAATCCGCCGCCATTCGTACCCAACATCTTGATCGCAAGCTGCGAAGCGACCGGCCCTTGAGCAATTGTCTGCGTGTCGATGAGCTTATCTTCCTGAACCGTCCCGCCCTTTGCGTCCTTGACAACATTGCCGTCAGAGTCTTTTTTATCAACCTGTATCGTTCGTGCATCGGTCAGTTGTGCCGTGTCGTACGGTTTGAAATTCTGCACCACACCCTGCGACACAAAAAAGATCGCGGCAATAAATGACAGCGGCAGCAAGACGTAAAGAGTTCCGCGAACCACATCCTTCCAAAAATTGCCCAGATTCTCCGTCTCAAACCGCGAGATGCCGCGAATAAACACAACCGCCAGAGCCATTCCGATCGCCGCCGACTTAAAATTCTGCACCGTCAGCCCGGCCATCTGCGTAAGATAGCTCATCGTCGTCTCACCGGCATAAGATTGCCAGTTTGTGTTGGTGACGAACGAGACTGCCGTGTTAAACGACAGATGCTCCGAGAGCCCTGCGAAGCCTTGTGGATTCGAAGGCAAATAGAACTGAAAACGCTGTATCGCGTACAGAGCGACCGTCGAAACGAGGCTGAAGATCAGCATCGCGATGCCGTATTGCTTCCAGTTCATCTCCTTTTCGGCATCCACCCGCGTCACCCGGTAGATCAAGCGTTCGATCGGTCCAAAGATAAGATCGAGAAACGTCTTCTCGCCGTTATAGACTTTCAGCAAATAGATGCCGACGGGCTTTGCCAGCAAGGTCAGCAACGCGAGGTAAAATAAAATTTGTAGAATTCCGTTGGTTGTCATGGTCGTCAGTTAAAATTTCTCGGGCCGCAGCAATGCATAAACGAGATAAATGAGCAAAAATGCCGTGCAAACGAGTGCAAATATCGATTCGGTATTCATATCTTTGGCTCTCCCTTATTCAGCCGCGAGCAAAAGGCGATATAGCCGATCGCCGCAACAAAAAAACCGATAATTACCGCGAGAAAAATGAGATCAAGCATGGTCGTGTCTCCGTTAATTAAAGTTGTAGCCAAACTCAAACAGGAAAAAATGATTGCCCTGTTTTGCCTGGTCGTTACCGATCGAATATCCGAGATACGCGGTCACCTTGGAGGTCGGTTTGTAAAAAATGCCCGGCGTGAAGTATCCGGCCGAATGCCTTCCAGTTATCCAATCGGCTGCAACGGTAAATTTGCTGTTTACGGTTTGCTCGATGCCAAACTGCCCGCCGCCGCGCGTCGCTTTCGAAGCAAAAACATTCTTCGTCGCCACATAAGCGCCCGCCGTTAGCCGCGTTTTGTTTATCGTCTTGCTCACCGCGAGATATGAATATGTCCCGAAATTGTATGTGCGGTTCCTTGCCGGAATATAAAAATTGGTTCCGGCGATCAGCGCCATGTCTTTCTTCTTGCTCTCGTAAAATTTCCACTTCACCGTCGGCACAAATGTCGTCGTGTCGGAACCCGGCTGTACATTTCCCGTGACATTCAAACCGACCTCAACATTGCCGCCGACGCCGACAACCAGCCGGGGAACAAAACTCGAAAACCTGCGAAGAGCAGTTTGATCGTTTGTCTTGAACGACGCATCGAGTTCGAAATAGACCTTGCCTTGACCGAGAACGTCGGTCGTCGGAACATTAAATATAGTCTGCTGAGCGCTGACGAACAGGGCCGATCCAAATAGGACGCCCGCGAAAAATAATTGCTTTATCATTTCTTTCCTTCGATCTCATCCAAAAAGATCGAGCCAATGAGAATCATCGGTATGGCAACGATCAACAGACCGGTGCCAACCTGATTAAGAACCACGTCGTGCACGAATGCACCGTGAACGATGACGCAGACGATCCCGACGAACAGAGCCGAGATGCCGCCAAAAATGCCGAACATCGAGAGTATCGAAAAAACGAGCGGACGCATTCGCGTATTGGTTTTCGGCCGTCGGCGGCGTATTTCCGTTAGCGTTGTGCTGTTAAATACATGCGAGTTTTCACTCTTCATTTCGTCTCTCCCCGCCGTGCGTATTGCACTGACAATTAGAGATTAACGACCGTCGAGTAAAGGTTGAGTAAGGGTTTTATAAAAAGTTCGTAAAGATTTAAATGTTCAGACTGACGCCTTTAGGCGTTTCTTATTCGGCGATCGTGGAAAACCGATACCCGACCCAAGGCTCGGTCCGGATATATCGCGGTTGCGAAGGGTCTTTTTCGACCTTTTTGCGGAGTTGGCCGACAAAGACGCGGAGGTATTCGGTCTGTTCGGTAAAATTGCCGCCCCAGATCGCGGTGAGAATTGCTCGGTGCGTTACCACCTTGTTCCGGTTGCGGAATAGGAAAACGAGCAGGTCAAATTCCTTTGGCGTGAGATGGATCGACTCGCTGTTGACCGTCACTTCGCGAGTCGACGGATCGATGCGAAAATCGCCGTCTTCGAGGATCGATTCCAAATCTTCGTGAGCATCGGGCAAACGCCTCAGTGCCGCCCGAACGCGTGCCAGCAGTTCATCGATCCCGAACGGTTTGGTGACGTAATCGTCCGCACCGGCGTCAAGAGCCGCGACCTTGGTTCGCTCCTCGCCCTTTACGGACAGGATGATGATCGGCAGTTTTGAGAGTTTTCGCACCTCGCGGCAAAGCTCGATGCCGTCCATTTCGGGCATTTGCAGGTCGGTAATTATCAGATCAGGATGCCAATCACGAAAGGTATCAAGCGCCGACAGACCGTCCGCCGCCGTCCGCACATCATAACGATGCGCGGTCAATGAATGCCGCAAAACCCTCGTAATCTGCGGCTCGTCATCCACAACCAAAACTTTCTGCGGCTCGCTCATCCCGTTATTATCTTACTTTTCTTCCCTTGCGTTCTTCCTTTGCGGCCTTCGCGGCTTTGCGTGAAACTTCCTAAAAACACCAAAACACCTCCCGCAAAGCCGCGAAGGCGGAAAAAGCCGGTCGTCTATTCCTCGCCGATCAACAGCGTCAGCGTGACCTTCGTTCCTTTTTCGTTCTCTCCTGATCTGATCTCGATCTTACCATTCTGAGCTTCGACGATGCCGCGGGCGATCGCTAATCCGAGGCCGAGGCCGTCGGTGCGGTCGCCGTCGAGGCGGACAAATTTCTCGAAAACCTTCTCACGCGATTCGGGCGGAATTCCCTTGCCTTCGTCCATCACCGAGATCAAAACGGCGTTCCCGTGCGCCGCCGCGGTCATTGTGATCGTCGTCGCGGGCGGTGAATATTTCGCCGCGTTCTCGACCAGATTATAGATCACCTCGGCAATCGCACGGGCATCTACGCGGATGAGCGGCAGTTCTTTTTGTAGATTTAGGACTAAATGGTGATTTGCAACGACCGGTTCGGCGCGTTCGAGGGCTATTGTCACGATCTCTTCGACATTTGAGAGTGTATCGCCGGCGTTGACGGAACCCGCCTCGATCCGGGCGAGCTGGACCATGCCTTCGATAAATCCGTTCAGGCGGTCGGTCTCTTCGTTGATAATATCGAGGAATTCGGCGCGGCCTTCGCTGCCGAGTTCGATGGTGCGATGCCCGCCTTCGCTGTCGAGCAGCGTCGTGACCGAGGCCTTGATTGATGTCAAAGGCGTCCGCAGATCGTGGGTGACCGCGTCAAGCAAAGCCGATTTCAGTTTCTCGCTCTGCTTCAAAGCCTCGGCCTCCGTCGCCGATTTGAACGCTTTTTGCAGCTCCTCAAACAACTGCTCCGCCTCGCGTGCCCGGCGGTTTGCGTACGCCGACAATTCGCCCGCGATCAGGGCCGTTATTGTAAAGGCCGCCCACGCCACGAGATTCTGCGGGTCCGAGATCGTCCACGTATGCACCGGCGGAATAAAGAAATAATTAAAGCAGAGCATCGCGACAAATGACGCCAGCAATCCCGGATTTCGCCCAAAAAAAGTCGCCGCCGCCAACACGATCAACAGCAGCGAAAGCGAAACCGTCACCAAATTAACCCGTTCGCCGAGCTCCGCCAGCCCTACAGTCGCCACCAAAACCGTCGCCACCGAAACGCCAAACCGCAGCAACATTGATTGAAATATACCCTCGGATTTCATCAGTAAAGGCTACACTGCCGTAACCACCACCAATGATACATAAAAAAAAGCCGCGAGCCCCAATTGCCCGCAGCCTTTTCATTTAAGGCCCCCAGATAATGTCCCTCTCCAGCCATTCGAGTCAATTATTTTGGCCAAAATGAATGGCCTAGTGTTTACTTGCAATTAATTGCAAAGCAAATTCCATTTGCCGGTCGCGCTTGTCCCGGATGTCGTCCGGGCTGGTTCTCACGACGTATTCAGGGATTACACCTTCGTCGGGGTAACCTTTGTGATAGTAGTGCTGTATGGGCAGGTCGATCTCAAATTTTGAGTTTGGCAAGGTTAGAAAAAACATTTGTCCGCCGTTCAATCCCTGCTTTGTGCCGCCGGTTGGCTCACCAATTATTATGCCGAGCTTATTCGCCTGAAATGCCCAGGCCATGTCGAATGTCGAAGAGCTGTTGATCGCATCCGTGAGCAGATAGACCTGACCGGCAAAACGATCGGGAGCGGGAAATATGGGTTCGGACGCCTCCGCATCTTTTTTCTCATACAGTCCGATCTCGTTCATAAAATACTTGCCCGGATCTTTTGGATCCTTAAAATGCTTGTCCCATGTCGTAAGGTGAGGTAGTAATGAGTCCGGAACATTGAGCGATCTGTAGCAAAGCTTTGCATCATACTCGCCGCGTATCTGCTTTGGGGTTATGTACGACAAAATCAGGTCGCGGATCTCGCCGTTGCCGCCCTCATTTCCACGAATGTCGATTATCAGATTCTTAATGCCCTGCTTGCTGCGAATATCGCGAAACTTGTTCGCAATGTCCGTTTTCCAGTCATAATTGCTGTTCCAGAACGAGAACGTGCCGAATTTAAGATACGCAGTTGAATCGTTTAGAGTTCGAGCGGCCCAGGTTTGCTCAGACTTAGCGATCGGGCCAAATTCCTTCTCAAATGCGGCCTTTCTTTGGTCGGCCGAAACGCCACGAACACTAGCTGAGACGATCTTGCCGTTTGAATGCTTTATCCGAAGGGCAAATCGCTCGCCTGAGGCCGGAAAGAACAACGGAAAATATATGTCGAATAAGGAGTGTCCATAGTCTTCGCCGGGAATGACATTGAGATTGCTCAGCCGTTTACCGATCGAATTATTACCGTCGCCCCGGCTTACAGACAAAAGCTTTTCAATTATACGAGAGGTTTTAATGCCGTTAATAGCGACTATCTCATCACCGCGAACGATCGACGCATCTTCCGAATAGTTATTCGTCACGATGATCCGTCCATCAACGACGACGAAATAAAGCGGCAAACTTCGACCGGCAAAGAGTCTGGCGGCAACATCGTCATCGAGGTTTAGCGGGTTTGGAAAGGTATGCCCGCATTTAATGCGAGCGGTCAACTGAGAGAGCAGAAGATAAAATTTTCTCTCATCCGCCGGAACCCGCACCGACGCCTCAAGGTCGTCAAAATATTTACCGAACTGCTCCTTTGTATTGTAGAGATAAAGTCCCGGATGGAGCGTTGTCAGTGCCTGCTTGAGAACCGCGATGTCCTGCTTCATTTTCTCAGGCTCAAGAATATGGTTTTGGGCGGAAGCACCGACAACGAACGTGCAAGCGAGCAAAATACCCAGAATTACTATTTGTTTCATATAACTCCCTATCGAGCGATTTTCCAAAAGCTGATATGAAATTACACGCAAATAGTATCCAACTTCGCCTCAAATATTGATCATTTATCGATCATTATGATTTGAGACCTTTTTTCGCTACTAGCTTGGATCGATCACCTTAAAGTTTTTGCGAGGAGATCACGAACATGAGGAGAAGTGAAGTCATGATAATGGGAGTCAGGAGAAGCCGGCTTACCGGCCTACTCAAGCCTTGTCAGCAAATACTCTTTCAACGAATCTATGCTAACGCGTTCCTGTTCCCAGGTGTCGCGGTCGCGGACGGTTACAGCATTATCTTCTAACGTTTCGTGATCGACCGTTACGCAGAATGGTGTGCCAATCTCGTCCTGTCTCGCGTAGAGCTTTCCGATGCCGCCGGTGTCGTCGTAAACGGCACGCATCGATGGCTGAAGGTCGCGTTTTAGCTTTTTCGCGAGGGTCACGATGCCTTCGTTATTTTTGGCAAGCGGCAGCACGGCGACCTTAATCGGGGCGAGCGACGGTTTGAGTTTTAGGATCACACGGACCTCGCCCTTGTCGTTGGTTTTCTCGGTATACGCGTCCATCATCACTGCCAGCAGCGTGCGGTTTACACCGATCGAAGGCTCGATGCAGTAAGGATAAAACCGCTCGTTCGTCTGCGGGTCAAAATACGACAGATCTTCGGTCGTGTCAGGATTTATCCGCTTTCCGTCCGCATCCTCAGGCTTTTTCGAGTGAACGCGAAGGTCGTAATCCGTCCGGTTGGCGATACCGAGCAGCTCGTCAAACTGTTTGTCCTCGTCTTCGCGTTCGGGGAAAAACCGGTACAGAAAATCAACCGTCCGATCGCTGTAATGAGCTAGTTCTTTTTCCGTCTGCTCGTAATGAACGATATTGTCGCTCGAGATCCCGAGCGTGCCGAGCCATTCACCATACGCGTCGATCCATTCCTGATGGATTCGCGGAGCATCTTCAGGACGGCAAAAATACTCGACCTCCATCTGCTCGAATTCGCGCGTGCGAAAGATGAAATTGCCCGGCGTCACTTCGTTGCGAAACGCCTTACCGATCTGCGCGATGCCAAACGGCAGCTTTCGCCGCGAGGTATCGAGCACATTCTTAAAATTAATAAAAATTCCCTGTGCCGTCTCGGGCCGCAGATACGCGAGTGCCGTCGGGTCGTCATCCGAGGAGGCCGCACCGACAGTCGTGCGAAACATCAGGTTGAAATCTTTCGGCTCTGTCAAATTTTTAGAATTGCAGTTTGAGCACATTGCCTTGCCGTCGGCCGGATCGACCTCGAGTTTGTCGAGCCGCAAACGCGCGTTGCAATCGCGGCAGTCAACCAACGGATCGCTGAATGTGTCTTCGTGGCCGCTGTATTTCCAGACATTGCGGTTCTGGATGATCGACGAATCAAGCCCCTCGATATCGTCGCGTTCGTACACTAACCAGTTCCACCAGCTTTTCTTTATGTTGTTAGCAAGTTCGACGCCGAGCTGCCCGTAATCCCAAGACGAACCGAGCCCGCCATATATATCTGATGCCGGAAAGACAAACCCGCGGCGTTTTGAGAGCGAGACGATAGTTTCAATGTTTGGTGCTGGCATAATGGTTCGAAACCTTGATTTTACAACGAACGACGAACAACCGACAAAGAACCAACCAAAAAAAGGACGAGCCCGAAAGCTCGTCCTTTTTTGAGTTAGTCAGTTTTCCATCAGTTATCTGATCGCGGGAACGTCAGCTCCGGTCGGAACTACCCAGATGACGTAGGATGTCGTGGTCCGGCTGCTTCCCTTTCTAAAGGTAATGCGCGACGGATCAAATCCGCGTTTTATCAGGTAATCGAGGTTACGCTTGCTGAGACGATCGTAGGTATTTCGCGTCATGCTGCGTTTGTCGGTTCCCGGATAAATATCGATGTACAGTCTCGAATCCGGCGTGTTCTGAGCCATGATCATACAGTTGTCGCTGACTGCCTTGAGGTAATCTTCGGTCCTGTATTCAAACTCGTCGCACTGTACCGCTTTCGGAGTAACTTCCCTGCCGCCCTCGACAGAGGTCGGCACTGAGATCACCTGACGGCAGCGGCCATCGTAAACATCGTCATTTACATCGAGCTCGGCTTCGATCGTCTTATTTCCCATTCCTGTCGAATCGACAACGATGGTATCCATTCCCTGTCCGGATTCGATCGAACCGTTCACGACTCGCCAGACAAACTTCGTCGCATTTTCAGTGCCGACATTGCGAGCCCTGAAGGTGACAGTTTCGCCCTCTTGAATAGTTTCTTTCGATCGCTCAAGCACGTATCTGTAAGGGCAATCCTTAGTATAAGTTTCCTTTGAAACGTTGAGACAGATACATTCCCTGACGCCTCGGCGAAATTCGATCTCGCGTGAATAGGTCTTGCCGTCGGGGCCGGTTACCTCGACAGTGTGAAAACCCGGCTCAATAAAATACTCGGCAAAGGTGTTCGCACCGCTCTGGCCGATGTACTTTCCATCGATCTTGACCGGATATGTGGCATTCGTCGGGTTTTTGCTGATATCGTTGGTCGTGACACGCAACGCAGCCATGCCCTTCGGGATCTTGGCTCCCTTACTCTTATCCTTATCGCCGGCCATCGCCGTCGATAGTCCGATCGTGAGCATGAGACCCAGGACGAATACAAAATTGTATCTGATTAAACGCATTTTTATTTCCTCTTCGCTGTGGCGAAAATAACCTATTTCACCAAAAAATTCAATATCGGCAATCAGCGGACGCCCCGCCATTCAGGCAGAGCGTCGGCTGCGGTTTACCTATTCTTCGTCTTCGCCCGTCTCTTTCTCACCCTTCTTTCCGAAGCGGCGGCGAGCTGCCAGTCCGATCGATGCCAGGCCTGTGCCAAAAAGCAGGATGGTTACCGGCTCCGGTACCGGCTGTGGCGGCGTCGGCGTTACCGGCGGCGTCGGTGTGACGGTCGGCGTCACTGTCGGTGTAACGGTCGGCGTTGGCGTTGGCGTCGGAGTCGGCGGGAACGGCGTCGGGGTCTGGCCCGGAACCGTCGCGGTCGGCGTCGGCGTATCTTTTTTATGCTTTATCAGGATAAAAGCAATAGGGATCGCGGCAAGGCCGAGCAACGCCCATTTCGGGAATTTCCCTCCTGGCGTCGGCTGATCGCAATCGCAGTCAGGATCTTCGACGATCTCGCTCTTGGTCTCGGTGATAACACGGCCGTCCTGTTGAGGGGCTTTCTTTTTATCCTTGTCGTCGTCATCATCCGCGACAATTATGCCGTCATAATAATTGGCGACGCTAAGCCGTGCGAAGTTGGTCGTTTCCGCTTTCCCCGGTTTCGCGTTCATGATCTGAACGACCTGGTCAAAACGGACCGGACCGGCCTGGATCTTGGTAAACGCGGCCATTATCGACGCCAGACAGACCACCGACATTACAATTCTTAGATTGATATTTTTCATTTCTGTACCCTAACGAAAACGTAGTTCTCCTCGAGAGAAATACACTTTCACATCTTCGTTGGCACTCTTTGTGAATTGAATTTTTGGGGCAGTTTCGAAAATATAACAGAATATGCAGGCAAATGCACGTGATTTCTGCAATTTTTTTGCTGCCAAAGGCCAAAAAAACGGTATTTCTTTCAGTTCTACAGGAAAATATGCCCAATAAAGGCACTTTTCCAGAAATTTCAACTACTTTTCCCGATTTATTTTTTACCAGCACGTAAAAAGAAACCGGCTACCACTAGATAGTGATAACCGGTATCGGATTCCCAAAAACTGAGAATTAATTAAACGAAACGAAGATTAACCTTCGCTCGAAGCGTCTCTGGCTTTCTCTTCGGCGATGATCGCTTTGCGCGAAAGTTTGATCTTATTGCCTTCTTTGCCGATGCATTTAACCATGATCTGCTGACCTTCTTTGAGTTCGTCGCGAACGTCACGGACGCGTTGGTCGGAGATCTCTGATATGTGCAGCAAACCGTCAAGGCCCGGCATGATCTCGACAAACGCACCAAAATCGACGATCCGCGAAACCGTACCCATGTACGTCTCGCCGATCTCGGCTTCGGCTGTGATGGCCTTGATGCGGGCGATAACCTCTTGAGCGACCTCACCGTCTGCGGTGGCGATCAGGATCGTTCCGTCGTCGGAGATGTCGATCTTGGCACCGGTCTCCTCCGTTAGAGCACGAATGACCGAGCCACCCTTTCCGATCACATCGCGGATCTTGTCGGGATTGATCATCATCGTGATGATGCGTGGGGCATACTGTGAGATCTCTTCACGCGGTTTCTCGATCGACTTGGTCATGATATCGAGAATATGGAGACGGCCTTTTCGTGCCTGTTCCAGAGCTTCCTGTAGGATCATCGCGTTGATGCCGCCGACCTTGATGTCCATCTGAAGAGCGGTGATGCCATCGGCAGTTCCCGTCACCTTGAAATCCATGTCGCCGTAATGATCCTCGGCACCGGCGATGTCCGACAGGATCGCGTAGCGGTTGCCTTCCATCACGAGGCCCATAGCAACCCCTGCGACTGGCTTTTTGATCGGCACACCGGCGTCCATAAGGCTCAGAATGCCGCCGCAAACCGAAGCCATCGACGACGAACCATTTGATTCGGTGATATCCGAAACGATGCGGATCGTGTACGGGAAATCGGCTTCATCGGGAAGCACGGACTGGATCGCACGCCGCGCGAGATTTCCATGGCCCGTTTCGCGTCGCGAAGTTGAACCAAAACGGCCCGTTTCACCGACCGAGTACGGCGGGAAATTATAATGCAGCATGAACCGGCGATCGATGGTGCCTTTCTCAAGGTCGTCCATGAATTGTCCGTCCTGTTTCGTGCCGAGCGTTGCGGTAACGATCGCCTGCGTCTCGCCACGCGTGAACAAAGCCGAACCGTGAACGCGCGGCAGCCAGCCGACTTCGCAGTTGATCGGGCGGATCTCGGAGAACTTGCGGCCGTCCGGGCGACGCTTGTTCTGGAGCATATCCTCGCGGAAGATCTTTTCCTTGAGCTTGCCAAACGCCTTGCCGGCTGTTCCGCGAGCCCCGGGATCGTCCTCGGGATAGCTTTCGACAACCTCTTTCTTGAGGGCGTCGAGTCCGGCATAAACCTCGATCTTTTCACGTCCGGTCGAATCCAGAGCCGTGCGGAGTTTGTCCGACCAGGTCTTTTCGACATCGGCGACAATATGCTCGTCGAGTTCGGCGACGTGGAATTCACGCTTGGTAATATTGAGTGCCTTGCCGAGTTCTTTCTGCCACAGACAGAGACGTTTGATCTCGCGATGGGCAAGCATCAGAGCCTCGACCATGATCGATTCGGCGACCTCGTTGGCTTCGCATTCGACCATGCAGATCGCTTCTTCGGTACCGGCTACGATCAGGTTCAGCTCAGATTCGCGACGTTCGTCGTATGTCGGGTTGATGATGTATTTGCCGTCGATCAAACCGATGCGGACACCGGCTAACGGGTTTTCGAAGGGAATGTCCGACAGATACAACGCACACGAAGCACCCGTGATCGCTATCACGTCCGGGTCGTTGTCCATATCGGCGGAGATGACCGAAGCAACGATCTGCGTCTCAAATCTATAACCATCCGCAAACAAAGGCCGCACCGGGCGGTCGATCATGCGGCAGGTGAGAATTTCTTTCTCAGACGGGCGGCCTTCGCGGCGGAAATAGTTTCCCGGAATGCGGCCGGCGGCGAATGAGTTTTCACGATATTCGACCGTGAGCGGGAAAAAATCCATGCCCTCGCGGGCAGTGCGTGCCGACACGGCTGCAACGAGCAGCATCGTATCGCCATAACGTATCACGACCGAACCATCGGCCTGTTTGGCAACCTTGCCAGTTTCGACGATCAGGTCTTGGGTCCCAAGCTTGATCGATTCATTCAAATATTTTTTTGACATATATCTTCCTATACAAAAAACAGAGACGAAAGGGTATGCCGTGAAGCCCTTTCGTCTCTGCGTCTACTTACTTTTGACGATGATCACCCTTTGTCCGTCGGCGCGGGTTGCTGTCACGTTCAGCGGCCTTCGGCAAATTCTTCGTTGGTGATCTCTATGTTCGTTTGAGGCCCGAAGCGGCCTCGAAAGTGGAAAAGTGAAAAAGTCAGGAATTCTTGGATCTTACTTTTTCTCTTTTTTACATTCCCCTTTTTACCTACTTACCTTCTCAATCCGAGTTTCTTAATGATCTCGTGATATTCGTTAATATCACCGCGCTTGAGATAATCGAGCAGCTTTCTGCGTCGCGAGACCATGATGAGCAAGCCACGTCGGGAATTGTTGTCCTTTTTGTGGATCTTGAAATGTGCGGTCAATTCGTTAATACGTTGCGTCAGCAACGCGATCTGCACCTGCGACGAACCCGTGTCCGAATCGTGCGTTCTATAATCTGTAACTATCTGTTCTTTTACTTCTTTAACTGTCGACATATTGTCTTGCTTAAAACAGCCTCTCCTATTGCTCGCAGTAACTTTCCGACTAGTCGGAATAACCACGAAGTTTTAATTTCTAAAATCTACAACAACTATCACTAATTGTTCCTATAAAACTAACATATCCAAGCACTAAGGGCAATTTAGACCTCGTACTTAAACTCTTCCATAAACTTGGTCGAAAACTCGCCGGCCTGAAATTTTGGATCCGCCATTATCTTCTTATGAAGCGGTATCGTCGTCTTGATCCCTTCGACGACCATCATGTCGAGTGCCCGCTGCATTCGGGCGATGGCGAGTGGCCGCGTGCGAGCATGGACGATGAGTTTGGCGATCATCGAATCGTAATACGGCGGAACGACATAACCCGGATAAACTGCCGTATCGACACGAACGCCGGGGCCGCCCGGAATGTTGAACGCCGTGATCTTGCCTGGGCTCGGGGTGAATTTGACCGGATCTTCGGCATTGATGCGGCACTCGATCGAGTGGCCGGCGATCTGCACTTCTTCCTGCCGGTATTCAAGATTTTCGCCGGTGGCGATCATGATCTGATTTCGCACGATGTCTGCGAGCGTGACCATCTCGGTCACCGGATGCTCGACCTGAATACGCGTGTTCATTTCCATGAAATAGAAACTGTCGTCCTCGTCGAGCAAAAATTCAAACGTTCCGGCGCTTGAATAACCGATCTCTTGACAAGCCTTGACCGCGACGGCTCCCATCTGATCACGCAATTCGCGTGAGATGACCGGCGACGGAGCTTCCTCGAGCAATTTCTGGTGGCGACGCTGGATCGTGCATTCGCGTTCGCCCAAATGGATCACGTTGCCGTGTTCATCGGCGAGAACCTGAATTTCGATGTGCCGCGGACGCTCAATGTAGCGTTCGATATAGACCGAGCCATTTTTGAAAGCATTAAGAGCTTCGGTCTGGGCGAGTTCAAGGTTGGTTGCGAGTTCGCTCTCTTCGCGAACGATCCGCATTCCGCGACCGCCGCCGCCTGCTGCGGCTTTAATGATGAGCGGGAAACCAATTTCCTTCGCAAGGGCGATCGCTTCTTCAGGCGATTCGATCGGCTCCGGACTGCCGGGCAGGATCGGGACACCGGCCGCCTTCATTGTGCGCCGGGCTTCGACCTTGTCACCCATCATCGCAATAACGTCAGGCTTGGGGCCGATGAATTTAATGTTGCAATCTTCGCAGACCTTGGCAAATGTCGCGGATTCAGCCAAAAAGCCGTAGCCCGGATGGATCGCGTCGACATTTGTTATCTCGGCAGCACTGATGATCGCGGGAATATTGAGATAGCTTTCCGCCGAAGACGCAGGCCCTATGCACAATGCTTCATCTGCAAAACGCACGTGCAGAGCCTCGCGGTCGGCCTCGGAATGGACGGCAACGGTCTTGATGCCCATTTCCTTGCACGTCCAAATGATCCGAATAGCGATCTCGCCGCGATTGGCGATCAAAACTTTCTTTATCTCACGCATATTAAAGAGTTAAAGGTTCAAAGTTCCGCCTGAAAACTAGGGCCTTTTCGAGCTTTCCAACTTTGAACCTTGAACTTTGAACCTTGAACTATTTCTTAATTCCAAATAACGGCTGGCCGTATTCGACCGGTTGGCCGTTTTCGACGTAGATCTTGACGACCTCTCCCGAAACTTCGGCCTGTATCTCATTCATTAGCTTCATCGCTTCGACGATGCAGACCGTTGATTCCGAAGATACTTTACTGCCTTCGCTGACGTAGGGGTCTTTGTCTGGCCCCGCCGAACGGTAAAATGTACCGACGATCGGCGATGTGATCTTATGCAGGCCGGCGTCTTCATCAACTGCCGGAGCATTTTCTGCCGGGGCTGCCGTTGCGGCAACCGGAGCACTGGCAGCCTGAACAGCCGCCGGTGCTGCTGCCGCCTGATAAACAGGTGCCGCAGTCATCTTACTCAGACGGACACGAATGTTCTCGTTCTCAAACTCAAAATCCGTCAGCCCGTGAGCGTCCACGAGAGCAGCTAACGCCTCGATCTCGTCCATGTTCAATGATGGTTCTGACATTTGAGCTTTCTTTCCGCCTTTCTTTTCGACCACGATCTCGTCCTGTGCTTTCGCCGAAGCTGTATTATCGCTCATTTAGCAAAGCCTCCAAGAAATTAGCCTTTTGCGGCAAGTTCGTGCGCGTTGTCGACCAATTCGATGACAGCCATTTCGGCGTTGTCGCCTTTTCGCCGGCCGAGTTTGATGATACGCGTGTAACCACCGTTACGGTCTTTATAGCGCGCTCCGAGCTCATTGAAAAGCCGCTGGACGGCTTTTACGCCAGCAGTTCGTTCGATAGGCTCTTTCGTTTCGCCTTTTTTCCCGCGAAATCGGCTCTGCTCCGCCTTGAAAGTGCTGTTGCCGGCGTGGAAAAATGCCGACGCCTGACGACGAAGATGTACTCCGCGAAGGACTGCATCATCACCGGTCAAGACCTCGGCCTTGCGCGCAAGCGTGATAGCTTTTTCGATGAATGGGCGAAGCTCTTTCGCCTTAGGCACGGTTGTCACGATGTGATCTTTCGGCGAATTGATAAGCGAAGTCGCCATATTCCTGAGCATCGACATGCGGTGCTCGGTCGTGCGTCCCAATTTACGATGTGCTTTTAAGTGTCTCATAGCAATAAGTTCAAAGTTCAAAGTTTAATGTTCAAAGCCCAAGATTCTTCTAACTTTGAACCTTGAACTTTGAACCTTGAACCGATCTGTTAATCTAAGTCGCGTCCGCCCGATCCCGGGATCGGATTTCCCTGTTCGTCAAAGTCCATTCCAAAATCGAGTCCCATGCCGTGAAGCATATCCTTGATCTCGGTGAGTGATTTCTTGCCGAAATTTTTCGTTCCGAGCATATCTTTTTCGCTGCGGCGAATGAGGTCGCGGATCGAACGTATATCTGCGTTCTTGAGGCAGTTGTACGAGCGGACCGACAGTTCCATTTCATCGACCGATTTGTCGAGCAGATCGTTCCGCATCAAGGGCGGACGGGCGATATCCTCGTATTTGTATTCTTCTTCCTCTTCTTCGAAATTGATAAAGATCGTCATGTGATCTTTAACCAGTTTCGCCGCGAGGCCGATCGAATCTTCCGGAGCGACGCTGCCGTCTGTCCATACTTCGATCGTCAATTTATCAAATTCTGTGTTAGATCCCTGACGTGTCTGTTCGACGTTATAGTTAACCTTCTTGATCGGCGTGTGGACCGAATCGATGGGGATGTATCCAACCGAAAGGTCTTCGTCGTTGTTCAGCTCGGCCGAAACATATCCGCGTCCCGTTTTGAGCCGCATTTCGATATTGAGCGAACCACCCGCACTGATCGTGCCAATATGAATTGTTGAGTCGAGGATCTCGACGTCGCCGTCTGCCTCGATATCGGCGCTGGTTACTTCGCCAGCACCTTTTTTCGTGATCGTCAGCGTTTTTGGACCGCCGCCGTGTAGCGTAAAAGGAACCTGCTTGAGATTTAGAATAACGTCGGTCGCGTCTTCGACGACGCCCTTGATCGATGAAAATTCGTGCTCGACGCCTTCGATCTTGACCGCAGTAATAGCTGCACCCTCGATCGACGACAACAATGCACGGCGGATCGAGTTACCGATCGTCGTACCAAAACCGCGTTCGAACGGCGACGCGAAAAACTTGCCGTAACGATCCGTTAACGACTCCGTCTCCACATTCAACCGGCTCGGCATTTGGAAATTTGTCCAATTATTGCTCTGTGTCATATTTTTGTTCTTTTAAAAGTCGTACTGAGTTGGCTTTGTCCCCTGGCCCTCCCTAGAAAAGAACAAACTCTTCGGGCCAGGCTACTTCAGCCAACTCGTTAAAAAACTACTTACTGTAAAGCTCGACGATCAACTGCTCGTTGATGTTCGCATCGATATCCTGACGTGTCGGCAATCCTGAGATCGCAACACTGAAATCGACCGCACCGGCGTTGATCCACGACGGACGCCCACGGCCGACCGCAGTCTGCCATGCACCTTCGACGTGTACATTTTTGTGTGTTTTGTCTTTGACCGAAACGCTGTCGCCGGCCTTGACCTGAAACGAAGGAATATCGACCTTGCGGCCATTGACGTGAATGTGTCCGTGATTTACGAGTTGGCGTGCCTGGCGGCGCGAGGTCGAAAACCCAGAGCGGTAAACGACATTATCGAGACGCCTTTCGAGCATCGAGAGCAAAATTTCGCCCGTAACGCCTTTCTGCTGACGAGCCTTTTCAAAATAGTTGCGAAACTGCTTTTCGAGGATAAAGTAAATGCGTTTTACTTTCTGCTTTTCGCGAAGCTGTTCACCATAGCCGGCGAGCATCTTGCGGCGGGCCGCACCATGCTGTCCCGGAGGGTTGGTGCCGCGTTTTTCGATAGCACATGAGGGCTTGTAGCAACGGTCGCCCTTCAAAAACAACTTTCCACCTTCGCGACGGCACAAACGGCACACCGCATCTCTATATCTAGCCATAATTTATTTCCTGCCTCCGTAATGTTACGGAAAAGTTTACGAACCGTATCGGCCCTTCATCCTTTCGATAAAAACCAAGTTCAAATCCACAATATCAAACGCGTCGGCGTTTCGGCGGACGGCATCCATTGTGTGGGATCGGCGTTGTGTCGCGGATCGCTGTCACGCGAATACCTGCCTGATTGATCGCACGAATTGCCGACTCGCGACCGCCGCCCGGGCCCTTGACCCGAACTTCGACCTCACGCATGCCGGCCTCGACCGCTTTGCGTGCAACTTCTGACGCTGCCTGCTGTGCGGCAAACGGCGTTCCCTTACGCGAACCGCGGAAACCGCGTGCACCCGATGACGACTGCGCCACCAGATTGCCGTTCGCATCCGTGATCGAGATCAGCGTGTTATTGAACGACGCCGAAATATGAACGATCCCGACGGGGATGTTCTTTCTCTCTTTCTTCTTAAAAGTCTTCTTTGCTGGTGCTTTAGCCATAATCTTTCGAAGTTCCGAGTTCAAAGTTCAAAGTTCAAAGTCGAAAAACCAACTTGAACTTTGAACCTGGAACTTTGAACTTATTTCTTGCCCGGTGCCTTCTTCTTGGCGACTGCCGCCTTCCTCGGTCCTTTTCGTGTGCGTGCGTTGGTGCTGGTGCGTTGACCGCGAACCGGCAAACTGCGGCGATGACGCAGGCCGCGATAGCAGCCGATATCCATCAAACGCTTGATGTCCATCTGGACACGCTTTCTCAGATCGCCCTCGATATCGCCCCCGGTGTCGAGGATCGTGCGGATCTTGTTCAGATCGTCTTCGCTGATATCCTTGATACGCGTATTGATATCGATGCCCGCGAGGCCGAGAACTTCGGTCGCACGCGATTTGCCTATACCATAGATATAGGTCATCCCGATCTGTGCCCTCTTATTGGGCGGTAAATCAACTCCTGCTACACGAGCCATAAAATCTCCTAAAAATTATCCTTGACGCTGCTTATGCTTCGGGTTCTCGCAAATCACGCGAACGATGCCTTTGCGGTGGATCACCTTGCATTTATCGCACATCTTTTTTACTGACGGTCGTACTTTCATCTTTTTATTGCGTGTCCGGGGCCGCCGATACGTTTCGGCTTACGGCTATCGATACACGACTCTCCACTTATTTATAGCGGTATGTGATCCGCCCGCGTTTCAGATCATACGGCGACAGTTCGACCAGAACCTTATCGCCGGGTAGAATACGGATAAAATTCTTCCGCATCTTTCCTGAAATATGAGCCAGAACTTCATGCTGGTTATCATCCACCGCGATCTTGAACATCGCGTTGGGCAGAGTTTCCAGAACGGTCGCCGTGACCTCAATTGCTTCTTCTTTAGACATACTTTCTAAAGCCAAATTTCCCACAAGTGGGGCAAACCGTTAATATTATCCTTTCTTCGACGGTTTTTCAAGTCACGCAGTCGCAGTTTCTGCGGCACTGCTCTTGAGAGCCTTTTTCTGCTCTTTCGTCAGCGTCAATATCTCCGGACCGTCGGACGTCACTGCAAGAGTGTGTTCGGCATGAGCTGACGGTTTACCGTCCTTTGTCACAACGGTCCACTTATCTTTCAGCGTCAGCGTTTCGTGCGTTCCAAGATTGAGCATCGGCTCGATCGCAAAGCAATATCCCGCACGGATCTTCTCTTTCGTTCCGGCACGGCCGTAATTAGATATCTGCGGAGACTCGTGCATATCGCGGCCGATACCGTGACCGGTGTAATCTCGAACGATCCCGTAACCGTATTTCTCCGCGTGCTGCTGCACTGCCCAACTGATATCACCTACACGTCCGCCAACACGTGACGCCTCGATACCGAGTGCGAGGCATTCCTCAGTGACGCGGATGAGCTGTTTCAATTCGTCAGTGATCTCGCCGACTGGAACGGTCATCGCCGTATCGCCGACAAACCCGTTGTAAGTAGCCGCCATATCGAGCGAAACAATGTCGCCGTTCTTAAGCGGCGTGGTTTTCGAAAATCCGTGCACGATCTCGTCATTGACCGAGGCACAGATCGAATAAGGAAATCCGTGATAACCGATAAATGTTGGCAAGGCACCGGCGTCGCGGATCATCTTTTCGCAGGCATTGTTGAGATCCATCGTCGAAATTCCGGGCTCGACCATCCCACGCAAAACCTCGCGGACATCGGCGATCAATTCGCCAACCGCTCTCATTTTGTCCAGATCTTTTGCCGACTTTGCGATTATCATCTTTCCGCCAAAAATTCTCGCGAGCGTCCTAAATAAGCTCATTTATCTCGCCGTAAATATCTTCGATCTCACCCGAACCGTCGATCTTTTTCAGACGCCCCGACGTTTCGTAATACTCAAGCAACGGCTTGGTCAGTTCGTCGTACGTTTCGAGCCGGACCTTTACCTTTTCTTCCCAATCGTCATGCCGGTGATCGAGGGCCGTTTCAGGATGGTTGTCGCAAAAACCGTCAACCTTCGGCGGTTTCGAATAAATATTATATATCTCGCCGCAAACCGGACAGCTTCTGCGGCCGGTCAGGCGTTTCATCAGTTCACCGCGTTCGACATCGACCTCGATCGCCTGTATCTCTTTGCCCTGCTCCGTCGCCAGTTCTTCGAGTTGCTCCGCTTGAACCGCCGTTCGTGGATAACCGTCGAGAACATACGTTCCGGCAGTATCGGATTTCGAAGTTCGTTCGCGAACCATGCGAAAAGTTATGTCGTCCGAGATCAGTTTGCCGGATGCCATGATCTCCTGGACTTCGCGTGCTAAAGGCGTGTCGGAGTTCTTCATCTCGCGAAACATGTCACCCGTCGATATCTGAGGTATCGAACGCCGCTCCTGCAATAGCCGGGCCTGCGTCCCTTTCCCCGCTCCGGGTGCACCTATCAATACAATGATCTTATCCATTAAGAATTAAGAAACTTTTGCCGCAGATTAACGCAGATAACGCAGATGCAAGCAATTTCTTCTTATCTGCGTTATCTGCGTTATCTGCGTTGATCTGCGGCTAAATTCTTCTAGCTTCGGCGTCCACGCAATCGCGAGCCCGCTCCGAGGAAGCCTTCGTAATTACGCATTACGAGTTGGGCTTCGATCTGTGAAACGGTGTCCATCGCCACGCCGACGAGGATGAGCAGCGAAGTGCCGCCGAAATAAAATTGATATCCCAAACCGGTCGGTATCCAGCTCAGTCCCGGCGTCGCGGTCATAAAGTTATCAACCGCCGTTCCGACAAACGGCAATCTCGCGACCTTAAATCCACTCAGCAAAAGCTGCGGGATGAACGCGACCAGTGCCAGATAGATTGCACCAACCGTCGTCAGACGCGTCAGGATTCCGTTCAGATAATCCGCAGTCGGAGCACCCGGACGAATTCCAGCGATAAATCCGCCATGCTTACGAAGGTTATCCGCGACCTCGTCCGTATTGAAAATGATCGTGATGTAGAAAAACGTAAACAGAACGATCAAGCCCAAAAAGATGAGTTCGTAATACGGATCGCCGCCGTGGAACTGTTGAAAGAACGCGTAAACCTTCGACCAGGCCGAGTTCGGCTCGTTCGGATCAGCCGGAAACGCAGAGAACAAGGTCTGCGGCATCGCCAGCACCGACGAAGCAAAAATGACCGGAATAACACCGCCCATATTGATCTTCAGCGGAAGGCTCGTTTCCTGGCCGCGAAACGTCTGCGTACCGACACGCCGGCTGGCGTATGTGATCGCGATATTCCGACGGGCCGATTCGACATAAACAATGACCGCGATCAAGGCGACCATAATAACGAGCAGGAACAAAACTCCCAGCGTCTGGCTCGGATCGCCCGAACCGACACGCTCAGAGATTTGCAGAACTCCACGCGGCAAACCAATTACGATACCTGCAAAGATCAGCAGCGAGATGCCGTTGCCGACACCGCGTTCGGTGATCTGTTCACCGAGCCACATGACGAAGATAGTACCGGTCGTCAGCGTAATAACGATCATCGCCGTCGCCCACCAGGTATCTGCGATGATCTGGTTGCGATGTAGCCACGTCGCGACAAAGAATGTCTGGATAGCACATAGAACAACGGTCATATACCGCGTCCATTGGTTCATTTTCTGACGTCCGACCTCGCCCTCTTCCTGAATTTTCTTCATTGCAGGCGAAAGAACGGGCATCAACTGCATGATGATAGATGCAGTAATATAGGGCGTCACACCGAGTGCGAAAACCGAAATGGTACGAAAGTTACCGCCTGAGAAGAGATCGAGCACGCCGAGCAGAGTTCCGGCGACTTCGCCCCAAACCTGCTCAAGGCGAACTTTATTGATCCCCGGAGCCTGAACGTGAGCACCAAAACGGTACACCGCCAAGAGCCCGAGCGTAAAGAGGATGCGCGTCCTCAGCTCAGGGATCTTGAACATGTTTTGTACGGCGCCGAAAAACTTTTCCATATGTTTGTCAGTGGGCGGTTGGCTGTTGACGGTCGGCGGTCGGTCCTTTACTGCCAACTGCCTACTGCTACTGCCAACTTCCTAAGCGGCCTCAGCGGCCTTAACCTTCACAATAACATTTGCCGTACCGCCGGCCTTTTCGATCTTGTCTTTCGCCGTTTTAGTAAATCGGTGCGACGAGATCGTAAGTGATTTTGTGACTTCGCCTGTTCCGAGGATGACGAGGTCGTGCTTCGCTTTCTTGATCAAACCGCGCTCGTGCAGTAACTCTGGAGTTACGACATCGCCGGCGTTAAAGTTCTCTTCGATCTTGGCGAGGCTGATCTCGATCCACTCTTTCTTAAAGATATTGGTGAATCCGCGCTTCGGCAGGCGGCGTTGGAGCGGCATCTGACCACCCTCAAATCCGCGCTTGCTGCTGTAGCCCGAACGCGACTTCTGGCCCTTATGCCCCTTACCGGCAGTTTTGCCCGTACCAGAGCCGGGACCGCGTCCGATACGCTTTTTCTTATGCGTCGAACCATCCGCCGGATGTAAATTATTTAATGATAAAGCCATAACTTTTCCTCAGTAACAGTAGAACAGTGAACGGTAACAAGAGAAACACCTTGTCACCCGTCACGCGTCACCCGTCACTAGTCCACTATTCTCAAAAGATGCGGGATCTTGGCAACGATGCCGCGCGTTCCCGGCGAATCTATTCGCTCGATCGTCTGGTTGAGCTTGGTGATACCTAGGCTCTTGACGATCGTCTTCTGTTTTATTGAGTAGCCGATCATGCTCCGGTAATACTGGATCTTGATCTTGCCGCTTTCTGAATTTTCTACTTTCTTTGCCATAACTCTTCGCTTAGAGTGCGCGATTTATCGCGATCTTACGGGCTAAAGCCCGCACTCTTAACTTAAACCAAATCTTCTACCTGTTTACCGCGAAGCCGTGCAACTTCCATCGGATCCTTCATTCGCAGCAGGCCGTTAAACGTCGCGCGGATGACGTTGTGAGCGTTGTTCGATCCGAGGATTTTGGTACGGACATTGTGAACGCCCAGACTCTGCAGAATAGCACGTACCGCACCACCGGCGATTACACCTGTACCTTCGGCAGCCGGCTTGAGCAGAACGCGCCCTGCACCGTATTCACCGATCATCTCGTGCGGCAGAGTGCCGTCGATGAGCGGGACTTTGATGAGGTTGTTCTTAGCTGCCTCGACCGCTTTCTTGATCGCGTTCGGCACTTCTTTCGCTTTGCCTGTTCCAAATCCGACGTGTCCGGCTTCGTCACCAACGACGACCAATGCCGCGAACGACATGTTCTTACCGCCCTTAACGACCTTCGTAACACGATTGATCGAAATGAGCTGGTCTTTGAGGATCAGGTTCCCTGCGGATACTTTCTGTTTAGTGTTGATCATAAAAACTTTAATTATTCAGCCGCTTCCGCCGTTTCTTTAACTTCCTCTTTCGCTTCGTGCTTGTTCAGACCGCCTTCGCGGGTTGCATCGATAAGAGCCTTAACGCGGCCGTGATACACATAACCGCCGCGGTCATAAACGACCGTTTCGATACCGGCTTTCTGCGCACGTTCGGCGATCGCCTTGCCAACGGTGACCGCAGCTTCGATATTGCCGCCGGTCTTGCCCGCAAGTGCTTTTTCGGTGGTCGAGGCCGTCGCCAGCGTCGTTCCCGTTTTGTCGTCGATAACCTGAGCGTAAATGTGGTTCAGGCTGCGAAAGACCGCAAGACGCGGACGTTCCGCGGTCCCGCTGACTTTCTTACGAATGCGGCTGTGAACACCATTCCGAATAATTGCTCTACTTTTCTGTGCCATAACTCTTCCTAGTTTCAGAGTTGTAGAGTTACAGGAGTTGCCAGAAAGTTGGAGAAGAAAAACTCTACAACTTGCTGAAACTCTGCAACTCTCAACTTACTTACCGGTTTTTCCGGGTTTCAACCTATACAATTTCTCCGCGTAACGAACGCCCTTGCCTTTGTATGCGTCGGGTTTGCGAAGCCGATTCAATTCTGCGGCGACCTGGCCGAGCAGTTGCTTGTCGATGCCGCTCAGCGTGATCGTCGTCTGATACTGTGTGATCGACGTCTTTGTACCGACGCGTTCCGCCTTCGCATCGATCCCTTTCGGGAGATCGTAAACGATCGGGTGCGAATATCCGAGAGCGAAGTTTATCTTCGATCCCTGCACATCGGCCTTGTAACCAACGCCGACGATATCCAGATCGCGCGAAAACCCCTCGGTAACGCCGACAATGGCGTTGTTAGCGAGTGCACGGGCGAGGCCGTGAAACGCGGCGACATCGTCGCTCGCACGCTCGGCCGTCAGGGTTCCGTCCTCTTGTTTGAACGACACTCCGCCCGGGATGGGCGTCGTCAGCGTACCTTTCGGCCCTTTGACCTCCAGCTGCTGATCATTGATCGTCACCGTCACACCTGACGGTATCGAAATCGGTTTTTTTCCTACTCTAGACATAATTCCTCAGTGAATAGTGAATAGTGAAAGCTAATAGCGAAGAATTAAAAACTGTTCACTTTTAACTTTTAGTTGTTCACTTTAATAGATCTCTGCTAAGATCTCGCCGCCGACATGTTCGGCACGGGCACGTTTGCCGCTCATCAAACCTTTTGACGTCGAAACGATGTTCACGCCGTATCCGCCCAAAACACGCGGAATATCGGCCGAACCGACATAAACGCGGCGTCCAGGTGTCGAGACACGCGAAAGATGCGTGATCGACGATGTTCCACGAGCATCATAGCGAAGAAACACGCGAATAACGTATTTCGGGCCTTCGCCCTTGGTCGAAAAACTATTGATATAGCCCTCTTCCTTAAGGATGCGCGCAACTTCCATTTTCAGCTTTGAGCCGGGAATATCAACACGTGTGTGCTTTGCAGCGATCGCGTTTCGTATCCGCGTCAGCATATCGGCTATTGGATCTGTCATTACTCTTTTACTCCGTAAACTGATCTTTGATTTTTGACCTTTGATTTTGACTCATTCTTCCAAAGTTCCAAGACCAAAGTTCAAAGATCATCTTAATTACCAACTCGACTTAACAACTCCCGGTATCTGGCCGGCCAGTGCGAGTTCGCGTAACGCGATTCGCGAAACGCCAAACTTTCTCAAGAAACCACGCGAGCGGCCCGTCTGCGAACAGCGGTTGCGCACTCTCGACGCACTCGCGTCACGCGGCATTTTCTGCAATTTGATCACCGCCGCATCGACTTCTTCGATCGTCGATTTCGGATTGTTGATAATTGCTTTCGCAGCGGCACGGCGCTCTGCATAGAGCTTTACCATGTCCTTGCGGTCATTGTTTTTTACGATCTTGCTTATCTTTGCCATCTTTTTATAGTTCCAAGTTTCTAGTTCCAAGTTCCAAGCTAAGATCTTAATTCCGAAATAACTCGGAACTCGGAACTTTGAACTCGAAACTCAGGGCTACGCCCTGAACGGCATTCCCATCGCCTTGAGCAGCGAACGTGCCTGGTCGTCATTGACTGCTGTCGTCACGATCGAGATGTTCATCCCGCGTGTTTTATCAACCTTATTAAAATCAATCTCCGGGAAGATCAACTGCTCGCGAATACCGAGCGTATAATTTCCGCGTCCGTCAAAGGCCTTGCCTGAGATACCACGAAAATCGCGTACACGCGGCAGAGCGACTGAGATCAGACGATCGAGAAACTCATACATACGGTCGCCGCGAAGCGTGACCATCGTGCCGATCGCCATTCCCTGACGCAGTTTGAATGCCGCGATAGATTTCTTTGCCTTGGTGACGACCGGTTTTTGCCCGGTGACCACTTTCAATTCTTCGGTCGCAACATCGAGGATCTTTGCGTTCGACGAAGCCTCGCCGAGTCCCATGTTGACAACGATCTTTTCGATACGCGGGATAGCCATCGGATTTTTGATCTCAAATTCCTTAGCTAACGCCGGTGCGATCTCGCCTCTGTATTTTTCTTTTAATCTGGCCATTTTATTCACTTTTTGCTCAGGTTCCGGAGTTTTGAAATTTTCGTTTCAAATTGCTCTGTTTCCAAGCTATCTAAAAACTACTGTGCTTCTTCGCCGCCCTCTTCTTGGACCTTTTTCGATTCTTTCTTGTACGAACCGGTGTCGGCGATCACTTTGCCGCTCTTGGCGACGCGAACTTTCTTACCGTCGCGAACCTCGTATTTCACCTTGGTCGGCTTCCCTGTCTCCGGATCGATCAGGGCGACATTCGACGTCTGGACCCAGGCTTCCTGCTCGATGATGCCGCCTTCGCGGTTCATCTGCGGAACGGGCTTGCGGTGACGTTTGACGATCATCGCACCCTCGACCTTAACCTTACCGTTCCGGGCATCGACCGCGATCACCTTGCCGCGAAGCGGAGTTCGCTTGCCGTTGCTGTCGTAGCGGTTATATTCTTTGCCCGTGATAAACACGACCTGATCGCCGCGTTTGATCTTGCTTCTGACTGTTCCTGTTTTTACAGTTTTCATCTCTTCCTCTTTGCACAAGCCCGCACGTTAGTAAGGGCGGTACATTCAACTTTCGCGATTCGCCCTCACTTACGTGCGGGCTTGCGCATAGTCTTGATTAAATAACTTCCGGAGCGAGGCTCACGATCTTCATAAAATTCTTTTCACGCAATTCGCGGGCGACCGGGCCAAAGACGCGGGTTCCGATCGGCGAACCATCGTCCTTGATCAGTACGGCTGCGTTTTCGTCAAATCGGATGTAGGATCCGTCTTTACGACGAATTTCCTTGTGTGTCCGGACGATAACTGCGTTGTAAACTTTACCCTTTTTGGCCGTGCCATCAGGCGAAGCCTCTTTTACCGTTACCTTGATCGTATCGCCGAGCTTTGCGTGCTTGCTGGTCGAACCGCCGACCGGCATGATCATTACCACGCGTTTTGCTCCCGAATTGTCTGCGACCGTCAACGAGGTCTGCATCTGAATCATAATATTTCTCCGTTTAGAGTGCGGGCTTCAGCCCGTAACAACGCGATAGATCGCGTACTCTGGACTATCTCGCTGCCTTGTGAAGAATCTCAACCACACGCCAACGCTTTCTTGCCGACAGCGGACGAGTTTCGACAATTCTTACCTTGTCGCCGATCGCCGCACCCGTTTCGTCATGGGCCATGAATTTCTT
>Ga0209023_10001669_pt1 | contig 29130 bp, 23 predicted proteins | sample LakOneMetagenome_FD_187468 | JGI IMG/M metagenome (GOLD analysis project Ga0209023, IMG submission 187468) | Freshwater and sediment microbial communities from Lake Erie, Canada (SPAdes) (version 2) | ecosystem: Environmental > Aquatic > Freshwater > Lentic | place: Lake Erie, Canada...
CCGGCGGCGCCGGCGGCGCAGGCGCAGCCCTGTCGAGCACCGGCGGCGCGGCAGGTTCGGGCACCAGCGGCGCAGGCGGCTCGGGCGGCGCGGGTTCGGGCGGCAGCTCGACCGCGGGCAGCGGCGCGGCTGGCGGCGCCGGCGGCAGCGGCGGCAGCACCGGCCTGGCATCGAACACCTCGGGTTCGGGCGCGGCTGGCGGCTCGGCGACCACCGGTTCGGCTACCGGCGGTTCCTCGACCTCGGGCGCGGCGACTGCCGGTGACGGCGGCGCGGGCGGCACCGGCGGTGCAGGCACCGGCGGCATGGGCGGCGCCAGCGGCAGCAACACCGCAGGCACCGCAACCGGCGGCGCAGGCGGCTCGGCAACCGCCGGCAACGGCGGCAACGTGGCCGTCAACGCAGGCAGCTTCGACATGTCGAACGCCATGTCGAACGTCGGCCAGTCGGCTGCCGGCGTGATGGTGATCAGCCAGAACAACGGCTTCTCCTCGCTGATCCAGCAAAGCGTCAACGTCCAGTCGAACCTGGCAGTCGGCCCGTAATCCGGGCAAGGAGCTGATAGTCAAAGCTGGCCGGGCAACCGGCCAGCCTATCACCGACAAACTGCCGCGTCCTTCCCCGGCGCGGCGGTTTTCAAGGACCAGGAGAAACGATGAAAACGATTTTTGCAATTGGCGGCATGCGACAGGCCTGCGTCTGCGCCCTGGCAGCCGTCTTCGCGGCGCCGGCGCTTGCAGCCGAACCCGCCCTGCTCGACGCGCAAGACCTGGGCCCCCTGCCCGGCCTGGAACACATCGCCCGATCGATCGCCACCCTGCCGCTCGAGGTGCGCGAAACCCCGAACATCGGCGGCGAAGTCATCGCCACCGTCGACCTCGAAAGCCTGGAGCACGAGCGCGGCAAGGCCGACACCGTCTGGAACGACACCAAGCTCACCGGCGACGTCGCCAACAACAACGCCACCAACGTCAACACCGGATCGAACAGCATCGATGCCGGCTCCTTTGCCAACATGTCGGGCATTCCCGTAGTGATCCAGAACAGCGGCGCCAACGTCCTGATCCAGAACGCCACCGTCATCAACCTGCAATTCCAATGAATCCACGCGCCGTTCTCGCCACCCTGGCCTTGCTCTTGGGTTCGACGGCCGCGGGCGCTGCCGAGATGGCGCTGCCCAGCGGCATGCGCGTCGGCATGCCGGTGAAGAGCATGAAGGACCTGCGTTTCCAGGCCACCCTGCGCCAGCAGTACGACTTCAGCTGCGGCTCGGCCGCGCTGGCCACGCTGCTGACCCACCACTACGGGGTGCCGACCAGCGAACAGGACGCCTTCCAGTACATGTTCATGAGCGGCGACCAGCAAAAGATCCGCCGCGAAGGTTTCTCGCTGCTCGACATGCAGCGTTTCCTGAAAAGCCGCGGCTACACCGCCGACGGCTTCCAGCTGCCGCTCGATAAACTGATCGAAGCCAAACTGCCCGCCATCGTGCTCATTTCCGACAAGGGCTACCACCATTTCGTGGTCGTCAAGGGCGCCGAGGACGGCCGCATCCTGCTGGGCGACCCGTCGCGCGGCACGCGCACGATCCCGCGCGAGCGCTTCGAGGAGATGTGGAGCAACCGCATCCTGTTCGTGATCCACCAGGGCCCGAACAAGCCCCTGTTCAACCAGACCGCCGACTGGCGCGTGGCGCCGCGTGCGCCGCTGAACAACGGCCTCGGCCCCGCCATCGATACCACCTACAGCCTGCCGAAATTCGGCCCCGGCGATTTTTGAGGATGCACACCATGCGGCTTTCCCTTGCCCTGTCCCTGCTGTTGCTGCCGCTGTCGAACACCGCCCTGGCCGATCCGATGGCGCTGTTCAGCCCGGAAAATGCCGTCGACAGCGCCCAGCTGGAAGAAGCGCGCGGCGGCTTCATGATCGAGGGCCTCGAGGTCACGCTCGGCATCGAGCGCATGGTCACCATCAACGGCAACGTCGTCGACCGCAGCGAGATCCAGCTGGGCGACATCGGCAAGCTGGCCCAGGGCAACGGCCTGGTGTCGCAGGAAGCCCTGGGCGAACTGCGCCTGATCCAGAACGGCGTGGCCAGCGCCCTGCGCGGCGAAGCCAACACTTCGCTGCTGGGCGGGACCATCATCCAGAACAGCCTGAACGACCAGATGATCAGCGCCCAGACCACCCTGAATGCCACCGTGAATACCGCTGGAATGTTACGTGCGCTCAATTTTGCCGAAGGATTGAATAATGCTTTGTCAACAGCCATCGCACCCCGCTGATGGTGACCAAGAACATGGAGTATTGAATGCACAAATTTCCGGCACTGTGTGTCGGCGCGCTCGTCGTGAGCGCAGCCTTCGGCATGTCCCCGGCGCAGGCGCAAGCGCAGGCCCAGGCCACGCTGCAGCCGGGCGCGCAGTCCGTCAGTGAATTGGTGGAACAGCTCAAGGCGATGCGCCAGCAGCTGGAATCGCAGCGCGCCCGCATCGACGAACTCGAACGCGACGTCCGCACCACGCGCCAGGCCGCCCTGCCGGCCGAACCGGCCGCGCCGGCGATGGAACCGGGCGCACTGGCCGCCGGCCTGCCGGCCACCGCCTCGGAACTCGACGCGCTGCGCGGCGCCGGCTACATCGACCAGACCGCGGCGCAACAGAATGCGCAGCAGCAGCTGGCGCAGCCGCCGCAACAGCAGCCCCAGCAACAGCAAACGCAACAGCAGCAGGTGCAGCAGCAGCAACAGCAGGCACAACAGGCCCAGCAGCGCCAACAGCAGCAGCAACGCCGCACCGCCCAGCAGAACGCGCCGGTGAATCCGCAGAACGTCCCGGCCAACCAGCAGCCGACCGTGCCCCAGCCCGCCGCGCCGGCGGCGCCGGTGGGCGGCCCGGCCAGCGCTCCGGCGGCCGGCGTCAACACCGCCGCCGTCGGCCGCGCGCCGTCAACCCAGGCCCGCACCGCCGAGGTGGCGCCGATCTTCGAGCAGCCCGGCGTGCTGACGCCGCGCGGCAAGTACGTGTTCGAGCCGGCCGTCCAGTACGGCTACTCCTCGAGCAGCCGCGTGGCCCTGGTCGGCTACACGGTGATCCCGGCGCTCCTGATCGGCCTGATCGACGTGCGCGAAGTCAAGCGCAACACCACCACCGCCAGCGTCACCCTGCGCCGCGGCCTCACCAACCGCTTCGAGGTCGAGGCCAAGCTGCCCTACGTCTACCGCTCGGACGCCACGGTCAGCCGCGAGGTGTTCACCGGCACGGCCGTCGAGCGCGCCTTCCAGACCAGCGGCAAGGACCTGGGCGACATCGAACTGGCGGCGCGCTACCAGCTCAACGACGGCGGCGTCGACAAGCCCTTCTTCATCGGCGGCCTGCGCTTCAAGTCGCGCACCGGCAAGGACCCGTTCGAAGTCATCACCGATTGCACCACGCGCTGCGTGGGCGAGAACGTCACCGGCAGCGGCCTGCCGCTGGAACTGCCGACCGGCTCGGGCTTCTATTCGCTGCAGCCGAGCCTGACCTGGCTGTTCCCGTCGGACCCGGCCGTGTTCTTCGGCAGCTTCAGCTACCTGCACAACTTCAAGCGCAGCAACATCGAACGCACCGTGCTGCAGGGCGTCAAGGAACCGCTGGGCGAAGTCGCGCCGGGCGGCGTGTTCGGCTTCAACTTCGGCATGGGCCTGGCGCTGAACGACAAGGCCTCGTTCAGCCTCGGCTACGACCACAATTCGGTCGGCCGCACCAAGCAGGCCGGCCGCGCGGTGCCGGGCTCGGTGCGCATGCAGCTCGGCACCCTGCTCGTGGGTTACTCCTACCGCCTGTCGGACAAGCGCACGCTGAGCGTCGCGGTTGGCGCCGGCGTGACGCGCGATACGCCGGACGTGACCCTGATGGTGCGGGTGCCGATGTCCTACTGATCCGATGTTCTGACCCGGCCGTGTGTGGCGGCGCGGGTGTCGGTGAACGGCGCAAGGAGACGAGACTTGCGCCGTTTTTTTACGTCTGCCGTTCGCGGCGGGCCGTGGCTGCCGACACAGCGTATTTACACGGCTTTACGCACTCCACCTGACCTGGCCCAGCATCCACGCCACGTGCCCTACTAGACTCGACAGCATCCCCATGCGCCACAGTATGAGAGTTGCTTATGCAAACGCCCCAATTATTCGTCAAGCTGATGGAACACGCGAGCCTGGCCGTCGAACTGGGCCGTTTGCCGGTGGCCCAGCTGTGTTTCGAGCGCCACCTGAACCCGCCCGCGATCCTCGCTGCCTGGGCCAATTTCACCCGTCCCCATCCGCGCTATAAAGTGTTCCGCAACAAGGCGATGGGCATCGCGCTGGTCGACATCGCCGGCTTCGGCAACGCCGCCTCCTACCTCGACACGGTGCGCCAGCGCGGCCATGCCGGCCCGCAAAGCCGCAAGGCGCTGGCGCGCGGTTACGTGCTGCGCCGCATCGACCGCAACGACCACCTCGACGAGATCCACGCGATCCACACCTCCTGCGCCGAACGCCAGGGCCGGCCGATGGACAGCGCCTACCTAAGCAAGCACAGCTACCCGGAGCAGCCGCACTGCGCCTGCCACGGCGTGTTCGACGCCGGGGGCCGCCTCGCCGCCTATTGCAACGTCGCCCGCTTCGGCAATTTCGCCGCCACCGACCAATTGATGGGCTACAAGAACGGCGACGGCGCCATGTACCTGCTGCTCTCGCACATCATCTGCGAATTGATCGAAGCGCGCGAAGTGGCCTGGTTCATGTACGACAGCTACCTCGGCGCCGGGCCCGGCCTGCGCGACTTCAAGCGCCGCCTCGGCTTCCACCCCTACCGTGCGCGCTACGCACTGGCCTAGTCGACCAGGCAACATTGTTATCGTTCAGACATCGAGTGTCGCGCCCTATCCTCGTTTCCGAACAATTAAGCCTGGAAGGACTGTTTCCTGGTTACATGTACTGCTAGACTGCAAGACTTTAGCTTGACCGTGATGTGTTGCATAAAGCACACGCAGTCGACGCCAGCGCAGTGCAAATTACGCAAGCGCTGTGTGTAACATCAGAGAAACTAGGGGAATGCATGTCCAATCGTCAGGTTCGTTCGAACCTTACGCTGCTGGCTGCCGCCATCGGGGGTTCCTTCCCGTTCGGCGCGCAGGCACAGGAAACACCAGCCGTCGAACAACAGCCAGGCCAGATCCAGGAAGTCCTCGTCACCGCGCAGCGCCGTGTCGCGCCGGAATCGAAGACCCCGGTCGCCATGTCCGTCCTTAGCGGCGCCCAGCTCGGCAAGGCCGGCCTCGACCGTCCATCCGACGTCGCCGCGCGCCTGCCCGGCGTGTACATGAACAACGCCGCCGACGGCCTGCGCATCACCATCCGCGGCGTCAGCAATGCCGACGCCACCGACAAGGGCGAGCCCTCGGCCGCCTTCATGCTCGACGGCGTCTACATTGCCCGTCCGCATGCCCAGAACGGCGACTTCCTCGACGTCGACCGTGTCGAAGTGCTGCGCGGCCCGCAGGGCACCCTGTATGGCCGCAACACCACGGCCGGCGTTGTCAACGTGATCTCGAACGCGCCCGGCAAGACGCGCGAAGGCGCGGTCGGCCTTGAAGCCGGCACGTTCGGCGCGCGCAAGGTCGACGGCATGCTCAACCTGCCGCTGAACGATGCGCTGGCCCTGCGCGCCGCGGTCAGCAGCAAGCGCCGCGACAGCGTCCTGCGCAATGCCCAGGGCACGCCGCATGAACTCGGCCTCGACCGCGACGACCGCTCGGCGCGCCTGTCAGCCAGGCTCGCCTTCAACGCCGACGCTTCGCTGCTCGTGCGCTACGACCGCACGGTCCAGCACGACAACAACGACGTCATCGTCCCCGACACGAATTTCTACTCCGGCATCGAGACCGGCAAGCCGACCTGGCGCGACGCCTCCACGAAGGAACGCCTGACGAATGCCTTCGTGCCGCCGAACGCGGTGCCGGAACAGGGCCACAGCCGCCGCGATTCGCAGGGCCTGTCGGCGGAACTCAGCTGGAACCTGGGCCCGGCCACCCTGTATTACCTGGGTGCGCGGCGCGAATTCGACCACGATTTCCTGGTCAACTATTACTACCGCATCGTGCCCGGCTTCGCGCTCGGCGTGCGCCAGTATTTCGAGGGCGCCTACGACCAGGACTCGCACGAGCTGCGCATCGCGACAAAGGACACCGGCCGCGTCTCGGCCCAGGCCGGCGTCTACTGGTTCCGCGAAGACATGCGCCAGCTCGCCACCTTCCGCGACCTGGAATTGATCGGCCTGCCGCCGTATTACGTGTTCCCGACCGGTCCCACGGTGTCGAAGAGCCGCGCCGTGTTCGGCCAGGCCACCTGGCGCGTGCTGGACACGCTGCGCCTGACGGCCAGCGCCCGCACCACGCGCGACGACAAGTCGCGCGTCGGCTCGACCAACCTGCAGGCCGGCCCGGTGTTCAATGCCGCCACCGACCTGGCGATGCCGAACGCTGCCCGCCTGGAAAAGAGCAAGACCACCTGGCGCCTCGGCGTCGACGCCGACCTGGACCCGTCGACCCTGGTGTACGGCGTGCTGTCCACCGGCTATAAATCGGGCGGCTTCAACGACGGCTGCATGGCCGACTCCAGCGCCCTCGGCGTCGCCTGCCCGGCCGCCTTTGCCGTGCCGGCAGCGGCCCTGGTCTACCAGCCGGAAACCCTGAAGTCGGTCGAGCTGGGCCTGAAGACCCGCTTCTGGGCCAACCGCGCCAGCCTGAACGTTGCCGCTTACAAGTATGACTACACCAACCTGCAGCTGTCGGGCGTGGCCATGGTGCAGGGCGTGCCGCGCTACGTCACCAGCAATGCCGGCGTGGCCAGCGTCAAGGGCCTGGAAATCGAGGCGGCGGTCAAGCCGGTGGCCAGCGCCCGCCTGACGTCGACCCTGGCCTTCACCGATGCCCACTACGTCGACTACACCCCGGACGGCATCCATTCCTGGGCCGGCTACAAGCTGGACCGTGCCCCGAGCGCGGTGCTGACCCTGGGCTACGAACAGGGCTTCGGTGTCGGCAACGGCACGCTGACGGCGGGCGCCTTTACGCGCAGCGCGCGCGCCTACGCCATCGGCATCCCGAGCCAGCTGCTGCGCTACCGGGTCCCGGGCCGTACCGAGACCGACCTGAGCCTGGGCTACCAGCAGCACGGCGCCCCCTGGAGCCTGCTGCTGCGCGTGCGCAACCTGCAGGACAAGGTCGAGCCGGTGAACATCGACAGCTTCGGCATGACAGTGCCGAGCGAACCGCGCACCGTGTCGCTGCGCATGGATGTCCGCTTCTGATAACAACACCTATATAACCAGCCAAGACGAGGAACGACCATGAAGTCCATGCAACGCCATCTCTCCTGCATCACCTTCATCCTGCTGGCCCTGTTCCTCGTCGTGCTGCTCACGCGCGGCCTGGGCGAGACCACGCGCATGCTGATCGTCGGCTCGCTGGCGATGTTCGCCTGCTGCTGGGCCAGCGCGATTCATTTGCTGGGCGCGCGCGCGGCCCTGCATTTCGTGCTGATCGCGGTGTCGCTCGGCTGGTTCGCCGAGCAGATGGGTTCCAGTTACGGCTGGTTCTTCGGCCACTATACATATACCGAAGTGCTGGGCTGGCGCATCGGCGACGTGCCGATGGTGATCCCGCTGATGTGGTTCGCCCTGACCTACATCGCCTACGTGATCGCCAACCTGATGGTGTGGCAAACGCCGGTCGACGGCGTGGCCCCCCTGGGCCAGAGCATCGTGCAATCCTTCCTGGCCGCGATGATCGTCACCGCCTACGACCTCGGCGCCGACCCCTACATGGTGTTCACCCTGAAAGCCTGGATCATGGCCAAGACCGACGGCTGGTGGTTCGGCGAGACCCTGCAGGGCTTCGTCGGCTGGATGGCGGTCTCCTTCGTCATCATCTTCCTGTTCCGCCTGACGCTGCGCCGCCGCCCGCCGGTGGCCGCCGCCAGCGTCTCGCGCGCCCACACCGTCGTGCCGCTGGCGATCTACGGCGGCAACATGCTGTTCCAGGCCTGCCTCGGCACCCCGGTCGAAACCCGCACCATCGCCCTGTTCGCGATGGGCATTCCGCTGCTGGCCGCCCTGTGCGGCTGGAGCCGCTGGCAGGCCCCGAGCATCGCCGCCGTGCCCGACAGCGCGGCCAGCCCGGTGGTTGCCGCCGCCCGCATGGCCGCCGTCGCACGGGAGGCATGATGGGGAGCATGCACGATCCGGTCGCGAATGCCGATCCGCGCTACCGCGCCGACCCGCCGGCCGACGACACGGTCGCACGCATCCTCGCCGGCCTCGATGGCGAGGCGCGCTATGACGCGATCGCGGCCGTGAATCGCGAGATCGCCGCCTGGACCACCAACGGCGTGCTGGACTGCTGGCGCGCCAGCCCCGCCACGCCGCCGCACATCGCCGCCGCGCTGGAAGACTTCGTGCACGCCGCGCGCGTGCTGCCCGACTGGGCCGACCCGGCGCGCATCGGCGCGGCGGAGGCGGTGTTCGTCGAGATGAGCATGCTGTCCTGCACCCTGCTGTTCTGCGCCAGCCTGCCCGAATGCTATGTGCCGGTCGACCTGGCCAGCGTGCTGCACACGGCCGGCCAGCTCGAACAGCACACCGACTACCGGGTGCGCTCGACCGCCGCCATGATCTTCCCGGTGATGCTGCGCGGCGGCCTCACCGCGCCGGACGGCGGCGGCGTCGCCCAGGTGCTGAAGGTGCGCCTGATCCACGCCACCATCCGCCACCTGATCATGCGCGGCAATCCGGCCGAGGTGATGGCCGGCGGCGAGACGGAAGCCACCCTGGCCGAGCGGGCGCCCGACGGCCCCGGCCTGCACCGCGCCCTGTATGCGCGCGGCTGGAACGTGCCCCAGCACGGCCTGCCCATCAACCAGGAAGAGCTGGCCTATACCCTGCTGACCTTCCACTACGTCTTCCTGCGCAGCCTGCGCCGCCTCGGCCTGGGCCTGACGGCGGCCGAGGAAGGCGCCTACCTGCACGGCTGGAACGTGGTCGGCCACCTGCTCGGCATCGGGGAGCCGCTGCTGGTGCGCGACATGGACGCCGCCGAACGGCTGTTCGCACAGTTGCAGGCGCGCGGACGCGACGCCGCGAACTCCGGCGCCCTGCCCTACGGCGCGCCCGATCCGCGCCCGGCGCTGGCGAACGCACTGATGCGGGCGATGCAGGACGAGATCCCGCTGCGCCTGCTGAAGCCCTTCCCGACCCTGCTGACGCGCTTCCTGTGCGGCCGCACGAATGCGCGCGAACTCGGCCTGATGGGCCCCGTGGCTATCGTCTCGCACCTCCTGTTCGTGGCGCTGATGGGCGCGGTGCGCGGCATCGACTTCCTGGTGCGCCTGCTGGTGCCGGGCTTCTCGATCTCGCGCCTGGTCTCGCGCGTGCTGGGCTACCGCCTGACGGTGAAGCTGTTGATGGACCAGACCCGTCCCCTGAAGCTGCCCGAGGCCCTGCTGAACGGCGTCGGCGAGACGGTGCAGGGCTGGCACCACGATCGGAAGGCGCCGGCCTGGATGAACCGCCTCGAGCTGCGCCTGCGCCCCGCGGGCGCCTCCCCCACCTCACGCAAGGCCCCATGATGACGCGCGCACTGCCCGGCTGGTCCCTCCTGCGCGCGGCATGCGCGTTCCTGATGCTGGCGGTGCTGGCGCTGACCGCAACGACCGCAGCGGCCGCACCGGCGCCGCTGCTGCTCGACGACCGCGTCGGCACGCTCGAGGCCTGGCCCGCCGCGACCACCCTCGACGACCCGGACGGCAGCCTCGACATCGACGCCGCGCTGGCGCGCCAGGGGCAGTTCAGCGTGCCGAAGCTGGCCTACGCCACCATGGGCATGCACAAGGGCGTGCTCTGGCTGCGCATGCCGGTGAGCGTGCCAGCCCACAGCACCGGCCGCTGGATCCTCGACATCGACTATGCGGTGCTGAACCGCGTCGAACTGTTCGTGGTCGTGGACGGCCGCGTGCGCCAGCACGGCCTGGCCGGCAACCTGCAGCCCGCCGGCGGCGCGGCGCGCAGTCCGCGCACGCCGGCCTTCATCCTCGACCTGGCGCCCGGCAAACAGCACGACATCTTCCTGCGCATCGAGAACACCGGCCCCAAGATCCTGCCGATCAGTTTGTCGCAAGCCTCGGTCTACCACCACAACGCCCTCGGCGAGCAGATGCTGCAGGGGATGCTGGGCGGGCTGGCGCTCTGCCTGATCCTGTACGGCCTGGCCCAGTGGATCAACCTGCGCGAGCCCCTGTTCGCCAAGTTCGCCCTGATGATCACCGGGACCGCGCTGTTCTCGGCCGAATTCGCGGGCCTGGGCAGCCAGTACGTCTGGGGTAACGACGCCTGGAGCAACATCCACGCCGGCGGCCTGTTCGCCCTGCTGTCGGCCTGCAGCGCCTACCTGTTCGTCGAGCAGGCGCTGGCGCGCCCCGGCATGGACCGCACCTTCAGCCGCCTGATGAAGACCGGCGCCGCCCTGTGCGTGATCGCGGCCCTGGCGTACGCCTCGGGCGTGATCGGCGTCGACCAGTTGGTGGCGATCGTCAGCACCCTGGGCATCATGCCGATGCTGCTCGGGATGCCGGGCGCCTTCATGCGCGCGCGGCGCGGCGACCTGGTCGGCGTGTACTTCCTGGTCGGCTGGTCGATCAGCTTCACCAGTTCGCTGGTATTGAGCCTGGTGATCAACGGCGTCCTGCCGGCCACCTTCGGCACCATGCACGCGCTGCAGTTCGGGAACGCGGTCGACATGCTCATCTTCATGCGCATCCTCGGCCTGCGCACCAAGGCGATCCAGAACGCCATGCTGCGCGCCGAAGCGGCCACGCGCATGAAGTCCGACTTCCTGGCCAACATGAGCCACGAGATCCGCACCCCGATGAACGCGATCATCGGCATGAGCCGCCTGGCCCTGAAGACCGATCCCGATCCGAAGCTGCGCAACTACCTCGGCAAGATCCTGGGCGCCGGCGAGCACCTGCTCGGCATCATCAACGACATCCTCGATTTTTCGAAGATCGAGGCCGGCAAGATGACCCTGGAGCGCGTGCCCTTCGACCTGAACGAGTTATTGGAGCACCTGTCCAGCCTGACCGCCGTGAAGACCGACGCGCGCCGCGTGGAGTTGGTGTTCCGGGTCGGGCGCGGGGTGCCGGCGCGCTTGGTGGGCGACCCGCTGCGCCTGGGCCAGATCCTGATCAACCTCACCAACAACGCGGTGAAATTCACCGAGCGCGGCGAAATCGTGGTGGCGGTGGAGCTGGAAGCGCGCGGGCCGGATGGCGTGACGCTGGCCTTTACCGTCAGCGACACCGGTATCGGCATGAGCGAAGACCAGCTGGCCCATTTGTTCCAGTCCTTCAGCCAGGCCGACGGCTCGATCACCCGCAAGTACGGCGGCACCGGCCTGGGACTGACCATCTCGAAGCAGCTGGTCGAGCTGATGGAAGGCAGCATCGGCGTCACCAGCACGCCGGGCGTGGGCAGCAGCTTCCGTTTCACCGTCAAGCTGGGCATTGGTCTCGAGGCCGACCCGGCGACCCTGGCCGCCCCTGCCGCGCCGCTGAAGGACGTGCGCGTGCTGGTGGTGGACGATTGCGAGACCGCGCGCGAAGCCCTGGTCGAGATGCTCGATTCGCTGGGCGTGGCCGCGCATGCCGTCGATTCCGGCGAACAGTCGCTGGAACTGCTGCGCAGCGCCAGCGCGCACGGGGCGCCCTACCAGGTGGTGCTGATGGACTACCTGATGCCGGGCTGGGACGGCGTCGAGACCATCCGCCGCATCCATGCCCAGGCCGAGCTGGGGGCGCCGCCGGCGATCCTGATGGTCAGCGTCTGCACCCGCGAGACCGTGCTCCAGCACGAAGGCGCGCTGCCGCTGCACGGCTTCCTGACGAAGCCGATCGGCCCGGCCCTGCTCTACCACAGCCTGCTCGACGTCCTGTGCCCGGAAGCCGCCGCCAGGGCCCCGGCGCGCCTCGATACCGGCGCGCGCGAACTGGCGCGCCTGCGCGGCGCCCGCATCCTGCTGGTCGAGGACAACACCAACAACCGCGAAGTGGCGCTCGACTTCCTGGCCGCCGCGCCGGTGCAGGTGGACGTGGCCGTGCACGGCCTGGAAGCGCTGCAGATGGTGCAGCAGCGCGACTACGACCTGGTGCTGATGGACATCCAGATGCGCGAGATGGACGGCTTGACGGCGACCCGCCGCATCCGCGCCATCCAGCGCCTGCGCGACCTGCCGATCGTGGCCATGACCGCGCATGCGATGGCGGGCGACCGCGATAAAAGCCTGGCGGCCGGCATGAACGATCACATCACCAAGCCGATCGACCCCGAGCAGCTATTCCGCGCCCTGCTCACCTGGATCGATCCGCAGCGCCTGGCCGGACGGGTGGCGCCGGTGCTGCTGGCCGACACCGCCGCGCCGAACGCGCCGGTGCTGCTGCCGTTTGTTGACGGCGTCGACTGGGATGCCGCGCTGGCCGGCGTCAATGGCCAGCAGGCGCGCCTGTTGAAACGCGTGCGCAGCTTCGCGCAGGAATACCGCGGCGCGGCGCGCCAGCTGCTCGACGCCCTCGCCGGCGGCGACCTGGCCGTGCTGCAGCAGCTCTCGCACAACCTGAAGTCGAGCGCGGCCTACGTGGGCGCGCACGCGGTGTCGCACGGGGCCGGCCAGCTGGAAACCGGCCTGCGCGCCGGCGACATGGCCGCCCCGGCGGCGCTGGTGCCCGGCCTGGCCGCGGCACTGGAAGCGGTGCTGGAAGGCTTCGACGGCCTGGTCAGCCCGCGCGGCATGCGCGCCAGCGTGGTGGCTCCCGCCGCGCTGCCGGAGCTGGTGCAGCGTCTCGGCGCCCACCTGCGCGAGGATGACGCCCGCGCCCAGGGCGCGGCCGCTGAACTGCAGGCCCTGCTGCCGGGCGACGCCCATGCGGCCGAACTGACGGCCCTGGTCGCGGCCGTGGACGACCTGGAATATGCGGCGGCGCTGGAGCCGCTGGCGCGATTGGCGCGCCAGCTCGGCGTCGACCTCGGGGAGCCGGCATGAAGTCCGAGCCGCAGAAGGTCTTGATCGCCGACGACGACGCCATCAACCGCGACGTCCTGTGCGAACTGCTGCAGCCGGAATACACGGTGCTGCTGGCGAAGAACGGCGCCCAGGCGCTGGAACGCGCCGTGCGCCACGTGCCCGACCTGGTGCTGCTCGACGTGATGATGCCCGACATGAGCGGCTACGAAGTGCTGCGCCGCCTGCGCGCCACGCCGGCCACCGAGCACCTGTCGGTGATCTTCATCTCGGGCCTCGACCGGCCCGAGGACGAAGCCGCGGGCCTGAAGATGGGCGCCTCGGACTACATCGCCAAGCCCTTCAACGCCACCGTGGTGCTGGCGCGCGTGGCCCTGCACCTGCAGCTGGTGCGCCAGCGCCGCATGCTGGAGCACCTGGCGAACGTCGACGGCCTGACCGAGCTGGCCAACCGGCGCCGTTTCGACGAGGTGTACGCGGTGGAATGGCAGCGCGCCCGGCGCACCGGCGAGCAGCTGTCGCTGGCCCTGCTCGACATCGACTGCTTCAAGCAGTTCAACGATCTGTATGGCCACCCGGCCGGCGACCGCGCCCTGCGCGCCGTGGCCCGCGCCGCCAGCGCCCAGATGCGCCGCCCGGCCGACATGGCGGCGCGCTACGGCGGCGAAGAACTGGTGCTCTTGATGCCGGACACCGACGCCAGGCGGGCGGAATACGTGGCGAATGCGATCCGCGAAGCGGTGGCGCTGAGCGCGATCGCGCATGCGGGATCGACCGCCGCCGACTGGCTGACGGTCAGTATCGGCGGCGCCACCTTGCTCCCCGAGAGCGGGGAACCGGCGGCCGTCCTCTTCGAGGCGGCCGATGCGCATCTCTACAAGGCAAAGCAGGCGGACCGCAACCGCGTGGTCTGGCGCGCATGAGACAGCAAAAGCTGACGCTGAATCGGTCGATCAGTACGCACGCCCGGGTAGCGGCCGCGATCGGACGCGGCCTGGCGCGCGTCCGCTGGGCGGCGATGCCGCTGCTTCTGTGTACCTTGCCGGCCCATGCCACGCCTGCGCCGCCACCGGTACCGCCGGCACTGCGCGAAGCCAGGATGACGGTGACGGTCAAGCTCGTCGAGACACATAAGGGAGTGGTCAGCAAGATCACCGAGCTGTGTACGGTGAGCGGATCGATTCCGGTGTATGCCGATGACGGCGGCCCTGCTCTCTTCAAGGGCAGGGACATCGCGGGGTGCCGCATGCCCGCGAAAGGCAGGCAACTCGATGTGTCCGTATGGGGCGCGAAAGCCATCTCGGACAAGGCTGGTACCTATGCGACTGCGGGCGTGAGCGTGGTGCCGCCTGACGCCGTGCGACTCTGTTCCATGTGCGGGCCGCAACCGCTGGCCGATTCCAGGGCGGAAATCCGGGTAAGCGGCACGCCCGCGTCGGTAAGCTTCGACCTGAACGTGAATCCTGTCTCCTTGCTGAACGCGAAGGGAAGCGTCTGGCTTGAAGGTCATGTCGAGATTGTCGACTGATACGACCGCGTGCGTGTTCCGGTTCGCCGGCAATGCTGCGGCGGCTGTGGCCCGCGTGGTAGCGCCGACACTGGTGTGCATGTTCATGCTGGGCAGGCGTGGAATAATGGCCGTTCCCGACACGACGACTGGCGAACGGCATGCACGACCGCACCGGCAAGTTGCTAATGGCTGTAATCCTGGCGTTGCTCGCGCCGGCGGGCAATGCGCAGACGCCCACGTCGGGCACACCGGCGCCACGGTCTGCATCTGACGTACCGCCCCTGCCGCATTGCGAGAAACCTGTCTATCCCGAGGCCGAATCCAGGGCCGGCATTACTGACGTCTCGGCCATCTCTTTTTTGATCTCGGAGTTTCCAGATTTATCTTTTAATACCGACAATCAGACTCTCGCCGACACGATCGCCGTGTATTTTGATCCAGCAATCGAACTTCTTGGTTCGCAGCTTCAGGAGGGGGAGCAAGAGAGAAGAAGAGCGGCAAGATAATGCTTAGCTTTCATAGTTAAGCCTCATGCGATTTCGTTCTTCAAGTTGTTGACGCACTCTTCAATGCGCTCAAAGTTAAATTTCTCTCTAGCCATCATGACTAGACCTAGCACGAGCAATGCAGCAGCTACCCAGATATTCAGGAAATACCAGATGAGTCCAAAACCCACGATGTTGAAAACGGGATTCCAAGGGCTAGGTTTGCCGTAGTTGTGATCCACGGCCATGACGAACCCGCTGTCTATCGGGGTCAGGGAGACGCGCACATACTCCATCTGCGAGGACTTATAGGACAATGTCTCTTGAGAAAACTTGGACTCTATCTGTGCGAACCTAGTACCGACGATGGCTCTGACTTCAATTAGTGACTTGTTCGTAATCAGCCGTTCAGTGATCCGCTTGTCGTTTCGTGTTGCGCCAGGTGGTGGGAGCACAGCGTCTAGAGGCAAGTTTGCAGGAGACTGCCGGTTGTCCACCGGGGCACCGCAACTAGGGCAGCTTTTGGCAAGGGTCGAAATTTCGCGGTTGCACTCGGCGCATGCGATTAAGGCCAAATTTGCTCCTAACGATGAAATTTATGTAAGGAGCTCAGGCTAACATTTAGATTGCATAATGGCAATAGAAATGGCGTTTAAGAGACAGGAGACAGAGCTTCGGGATATGTAGCGCCGCTTGAACCAGTAGCCGCCCTGGCCAGATTCGTTTCCGCTCTCTCTAAATAAAATAACGGAATCGAGCTAAATAGCGGAACTAATAGGTCTTGTGATTATTGGATAGTTTCTAGCTATTTCTAACTGGTAATATGCGGTCCGGCTAACCCTCGGTCGCCCGCACCATGCACTGAGACAGCCGGTCGAAGTGCAGCAGCGCCGCTTGCGTGAGTTCGATGCGCTTGCGCCGGGTGTCTTCGGTATCGGCCAGCATGATCCAGCCCTTCTCGCGCATCGACTTGAGCCGGTTGTGCACGGTGGCCGGGGCGCCGAGTTCGTTGTTGCCCATGACGTCGCGCACGCTGAGGCGCTGGTCGGTCTGGCCGGCACGCGCGATCAGCGCCAGGATGCGCTCTTCCAGCGGATCGAGCTCGGGCAGCGACGGCAGGCCGCGCAAGGCTTCGGTCAGCTGGAGAAAGCGCAAATAGATGTCGGCGGGGCGGGTTTTCTTCATCGGTTAATGGTTACGAATGGCTGTCGGCGCTCGCAGGCGAGGGTCGCATGGCGAAGTGGCGTCCTGGTCCGGCCAGTCCGGACTATTTTACTGCACCAGGGTATGAAACAGCTTCAATTGCACGCGCTGATGGTGGGCGCCACCATCGTGATGTTCTGCGCCGCGCTCGCGGTCAACGAATTGCTCTTCCTCCGCTTCGAATTCGCAGCGGGCATCAACTGGATCTACCTGCCCGCCGGCGTGCGCCTGTTGTCGACCCTGCTGTTCGCCGAAGCCGGCTTCGTCGGCCTGTTCCTGGTCGGCTGGGCCGCCTGCGCCTTCCTGTTCTTCCCCGACGATGCGCTGCGCTCGGTGGCCGGCGGCTTCCTCGGCGCCTTTGCGCCCTACCTGGTCTACCTCATGATGCGGCACCGCTTCGGTTTGCAAGCCTCGCTGGCGAACCTCACGCCGGCCCGCCTGCTGTTCTGCGCCTTCGCGTACTCGATCGCCAGCCCCCTGCTGCACCACCTCTGGTTCGGCCTGGTCGAACACAAGCCCGACCTGCTGCGCAGCTTCGTGGCGATGGCGACCGGCGACTTCTGCGGCACGATCGTCGTGCTGTACGGCGCCAAGCTGGTGCTGGAACTGGTGGCGCCGCGCCGTCGCCCCATGTAACAGCACAGCGCCCACCCGGCGATTCGCGCAAATCGTACCAAAAATCAGATCGATAGCAAACCAGTTTCTGAAAAGTAAAATTAATTTTTTATTTGATCTGGTTTTTAGAGCGAAGTCTTCTATAATTCCCCAGCTGCAATATTTCAAAATAATAATGACGCTGGCGCTGGAGCAAGTGTTCGCTGCACCCTGCCCTGCCGGCGTCCCACCAGGGAAGACCATGAAGAAACGACTCCTGACGATGGCACTCGCACTGGCCCTGGCGCCGGCAGTGGCCAAGGACTTCGAAGCAACGGGACGCGGCAGCGCCGCCATCGCGGCCGGCAATCCGCAGACGGTCAAGGCGCTGTCGCTGGCCGCCGCCAAGCAGCAGGCCCTGGTGGCCGGCATCAACAAGATCAATGGCCCGGACTCCGCCGCCGACCCGAAGGTGGCCGCCAAGCTGCCGGGCATCCTCGACCAGCTCGGCGATGAGCGCTTCGTCAACCGCCGCAGCCAGGCAGTCGGCGACGCTTTCGAAACCAGCGTCACCCTGCTGATGGACGACAAGGAGTTCCGCACCCTGCTGAGCGACGCCGGCATCGCCGCGAATACCAGCACTGCGCGCAGCTTCTCGGTGCTGGCCGTGATGGACGAATTCTTCACCACGCCGACCGACCTCAAGGCGCCGCTCGAGGAACTGGAAGAGTTCAGCCACGAAAAAGGCAGCTCCTTCAAGGACAAGTCGATCGCCAGCAGCTCGAACAAACGCGCGGCGAGCAGCGCCGCCAGCGCCAATTCGTCGGTCGACGCCAGGATGGCCGCCTCCGGCAGGGAAAGCAGCTCGCACGACAGCCGCCTGGACGCCAGCAGCGCGGCCTCGATGTCGGGTGCCGCGCGCGACCCCTACGGCTCGGCAGCCGTGGCCGGTTCCGCCTCGAACAGCATCTCGGCGCGCGACAAGGGCGCTTCCAGCTCGCAGTACGCGGCATCGGGCTCGCTGAAGGCGGCCAGCGCCAGCAGCAGCGCATCGGCCAGCGCCAGCAGCAGCGCTTCGCTGTCGGCGAAGAACGTCGCCGCCGAGGAGCACGACAACGTCCACTACAAAAAGCTGGTGCGCTACCAGCCGCAGAACCGCGGCCCGGAAAAGACCAGCCTCACCTACAACGCCCTGAAGGGGCAGATGCAGGACTACGACCTGAAGGTGCTGGACAACGACCTCTTCAAGAGCAAGTACTTCCAGAACAAGCCGGTCACCATCGAGCAGATGCAGCAAAGCGCCGACCTCGCCAAGTACGTGGGCTTCGCACGCAGCGATGCGAAAGCCGACTTCTTCATGCTCGGCACGTCCGTCATCATCGACTCGGGCCGGAACGCGGCCAGCGGCGAATTCGTCTGCACCGGCGTGATGACCGTGAAGACCTTCTCGACCGCCAGCGGCGAGGACATCGCTTCCGAGACCACGTCGGAATCGGCATCGGGCCAGAACCCGAACGACTGCGCCGCGAATGTGTCGAAGAAGCTGGCAGCCGTCGGCGGCCCGGCCGTGAGCGCGCGCATCGCCGAGTACTGGAAGCGCCGCAGCACCTACGGCCGCGAATTCATCGTCACCCTGCAAGGCAAGGACCTGGGCGACGCCGCCACGCGCGGCCTGGCGAAAGCCATCAAGGCGATCGAAGGCGTGGAGAAATCGACGCTGCGCAGCCAGACCGACAACGAGTACCAACTCGTCGTGGTCTACAAGGGCGAATCGCTGAAGGACGAGATCGACGACCGCCTGGACGCCCTGCCCGCCTTTGCCGCGCGCCGTTCGCGCGTGGAGAGCGACCAGATCACGATCTGCATGACGACCTGCGCTGCTTCTACTTCGGTATCAGCATCGGCATCGGCATCGGCCGCACCTGCCGCCAAGGGCAAGAAGAAATGAAGCGCGGCCTGCTTGCCTGCGCGGTCTTCCTGACCGGCGCATTCAACGCTGCGCCGGCGCTGGCCGCCTCCGCGCTGAAGCTGTACCCGGTGCGCGGCCTGTTCCAGCCGGCGAACGACGCGGGCCTGATCCACGCCGCCTTCCGCGACGCGGTGCCGGCCGCCAGCGGCGGCGCCTACTTCCAGGACGAATTCCGCAAGGCCTTCCCGGAAGCGGTGGCCAACGTCGCCGACAAGGACCGCCGCTTCACCCTGGTCAGCTCGGTGCAGATCGCGCGCGCGTCCAGCTACACGGTGGACAAGGTCGACGGCACCGTCGACGTGCTGGCCCCGGTATCCGGTAGCCTGTACTTCACGAACGCCGTCAGCGGCGAAGTGCTGTACACGGTGGCGGCCACCTATTACGCCCGCGCCACGGTGGCGCGCGGCGCCCTCGATGCCGCGCGCCGGCAGGCGATGTTCCAGGAAGCCTGGCAGGGCCTGGTGGCCGAGCTGCTGGCGCGCGCCCGCAGCCAGTTCAAGCCGCATACCGTGGCAGCCACCGTCAAGCGCGACTGGAACGGCCTCTACCTGCTCGACCGCGGCCGCGACGGCGGCGTGGCGAAAGGCGACCTGCTGTCCGACGCCGAAGGCAACACCCTGGAAGTGGTGCACGCGGCGCCTGGCTACGCGGTGGGCACGGCCAGCCTCGGCAAGATCAGCAAGGGCGCCAGCTTCGCGCGCGAGACGAATGCCGACCTGAACGAACTGAAACGCCCGCGCGTGATGGTGCTCGTCGACGGCGTCCCGGATGGCATGCCGGCCGAGATCGTCGGCCAGCTGTTCACCGACCAGCTGGGCGCCAAGGCCGCGCTCAGCGTGGTGCAGGTCAATCCGCTCTTCACGCAGGTGCTGGAAACCGCCTTCTCCAGCACCGCCCTCTCGAACGAACACCGCGGCAAGCGCGAACTGCCGGATTACTTCCTGCGCCTGAACGTTCCGGAGTCGCGCAGCTTCGAGCTGCCGTCTTCGCTGAAGAACCGCAGCGTGCGCAGCTACCGCACCGTCGCCACGGCCGAACTGGTCGACCGCAGCGGACGCGTGATCTTCGCCACCCGCGGCGCGGACCGCAGCGACGACCAGGTGGTGGCCGGCATGGCGCTGGACGAAGCCAGCCGGCGCGAAGTCTCGCTGAAGAACGCCCTGCTCGACCTGGCCGCGCGCATCGGCAGCGAGCTGAAATTCGAGCAGAGCACGCTGGCGCTGGAGTCGAACGCGCCGCTGCGCCTGCAGGACCGCGACGGCATGCTGGCGCCCGGCGCCCAACTGACCCTGCTGCGCAACATCGGCCGGGTCGACGGCATCGCCGGCGAGGTGCGCGTGCCCTTCCAGGACACCGCGGTCGAGCGCGTCGAGGACGGCGCGGCCCTGCTGGGCGCGGGCCTGGCCCTGACCGGCGCCCCGGTGGCGCCGGTCGTGGGCGACCTGGCCCTGGTCGACAGCGTGAACGGCGTCAAGACCGCGACGCGGCGCCGCTTCGCCGCCTGCGGGCCGGCCGAGCAGCTCGGCGCGCTGGCCTTGCCGGCCTTTGGCGACCTGGCCTACAACGGCTTCGCCGGCGCCTACCGCGCGCCCTTCTACTCGCCGGCGGTGTTCGCGCGGGTGCAGGAACTGGTCGGCCCCGACACCCGCTTCAAGGCGCGCCTGGCGCCGGTGGCGGCGGCGCCCGACTACTGCGCGCAGGCGGTCTACCGCATCGATCCGGGCCCGGCCACCTGCGGCGGCGAGCCGCGCGTGTGCCAGGACCACGCCACCGTGCGCATCACCTGGCGCATCCGCCAGGGCGAGCAGGTGGTCGCGCGCAGCGGCCTGGAGACGAAGGTCGCCGGCGCCGGCTACCTCGAAGGCGCGCCGGCCGCCGCCCGCAAGAATGCCTTCGACAGCGACCTGCTCGACGCAGCGGGCAAGCTGTCCGGGGATATCGCAGCAGGTCTCAACAACCAGAAGTTCAACTCACCATAAAAAAGGCAGAACCACAATGAAAATCCAAAACATCGTCCTGGCCGCCACCCTGGCCGCCGCCATCGCGCCACAGGCTGTCGCCGTCGACTTCGGCCTGCCGAAACTCGGCAAGAGCAACGCCGCCAGCAGCGGCAACGTCGACGCCGACATCAAGAGCTTCCTGCAGACCGCCGACGAAGCGCGCCAGCTAACCGGCCAGTCGGCCCTCTCGCTGGGCCAGGCACTGCTGACCAAGACCGAGATGGAAGCCGCCGAAGCCGCACTGGCGGCGGCCAACGCCATCGCCGACCCGAAAGAGAAGGAAGCGGCCAAGGCGAAGGTCGTGACCGACGTCCAGGCCCAGCTGGCCAAGGTCGACTTCGACGCGGCCGCCAAGGAACTGGCCAAGGCCAACGACAAGAAGAAGAACGCCCTGGTCGGCAACTCGATGTTCAACTTCGTGCTCGGCCTGCTGAAGGACAAGGAACTGGCAAGCCGCGGTTCGGCCCTGGCCTCCTCGGCCGCCAGCAACCCGATGCTGCTGGCCAAGGCCGGCCAGGTCAATGACGTGCTGAGCTCGCTGTCGAGCCAGATGGGCGACATGGGCAAGATCGCGACCGGCCTGCAGAAGATGGCCACCACGATCAAGTCGGTGCCGCTGCCAACCAGCGCCAGCGCCGCGCCTGTTGCCATCGCCGACTGAAAAATATTGCAATTGGCAACAAAATAATGCGCTAGGTCATCGATTCCATCATTACACTAGCGCTCGCTGCTGAGCAAACCAGGCAGGCCACGCACCCCATCCGGGCGCGTGGCCTGTTGGCGTAACAAGAGACCCGTTTTCGTCCTGCGAATCACATGCCGTCATTCTCGACACACACGCTGCGCTGCGCCGCCCTCGGCCTGGGCCTGGGCCTGCTCGCGGCCCAGCCTGCGCTGGCAGCGCCGGACTGCGGCTGGCGCGATCCCGGCCTGCGCGCCGTGCTGCGCCCCGGCGCCAGCTTCGAATGGCGCGCCGGCGGCCCGCCCGAGCGCCTGCCCGCCGCGCCGACCCGCATCGCCCTCTGGGGCGACAGCCTGACTTCCTCGCGCGACTTCATCGACGCCGCCCTCGACGCGGCCGGCATTGCCCGTGCCGGCGTCCAGCCCTCCTTCATCCAGGCCGGCATCCAGGTGCCGGGCCTGCGCCTGCCGCTGAAATCGGCCTGCGCCACGCCGGGCTGGCAGACCGGCTACGCCCACAAGGAAACGCGCAAGCCGTCCTGGTATGGCAAGGGCCTGCTCGGCATGCGCTCGGGCACCCCGGGCGACAGCATCCTGCTCGACTTCCGCGCGCCGCACCCCGACGTGCGTGTAAAAGCGCTGGACATCGTGTTCGAGAAGCCGCAGGCCGACGGCTCGCTGATGCTGGCGATTGCGGTCGACGGCGGCGAGGAGCGCTTCGTGTCGCTGAGCCGCAGCGCCGCCACGCGCCTGCAGATCATCCCTGGTGCGCCGATGGCGGCGCTGCGCATGCGCCTGGTGTCGGGCCAGCTGACCGTGCACGGCTTCGAGCCGGTGTATGCGCAGGCGCCGGGCACGATCCTCGATACCTTCAGCGTCCCGGGCGGCACGCTGCGCGCCTGGTCGTATGTCGACGAGCGCCTGGTCGCGGCCACGCCCGAAGACTACGGCCTGGTGCTGGTCCAGTACGGCACCAACGAAGGCGCCAGCCCGCGCTTCTCGCGCAGCGACTACCTGGCCTACCTGCGCAGCAACCTGGGCCGGCTGCGCAAGGTCTACCCGCAGGCGCGCTGCATCCTGATCGGACCGCCCGACCGCGGCGTGCCCGGCGCCACGCGCGAAGCGGCGCTGAAATATGCCGTCGTGCACAGCCAGATCGCTGCTGCGCAGAAACACGTTGGCCAGGAACAAGGCTGCGGATTCTGGGACTGGCAGGCTGCCATGGGTGGGCCGGGCGCCGCCGCGCGCTGGGCCGGCATGCAGCCGCCGCAGATGCAGAAGGACCTGACCCACCTGACCGCAAAAGCTTACCAGCTGAGCGGCCGCATGTTCGGCCAGGCGATGCTGACCGACAAACACTGACCATCCAACGCATTCATGTCCCGCTCCAAGACAACCCCTGGTGAACCACGTTTTGCCGAGCTCGATGGCCTGCGCGCGCTGGCCGTCGTGTCCGTGATCCTGTTCCACTGCGAAGTCTCCGGCCTGCTCAGCGCCGGTTTCTTCGGCGTCGACATCTTCTTCATGATCTCCGGCTTCATCATCACGGCCAAGCTGATGGATGAATTCCGCGAGAAAGGCGATTTCCGCTTCTCGACCTTTTATTTCCGGCGCCTGAAGCGCCTGCTGCCGCCGGTGGTCGGCCTGATCGTGCTGGCGGCGGCCACCGTGCCCACCGCCGGGGGCGCCTTCGACCAGTTCCGCAGCGACGTGCCGGCGGCCCTGGCCTATGTGTCGAACTGGTGGCAGATCTGGCACGAGCAGTCCTACTTCGACACCACGCCGCTCGTGCTCAAGCACCTGTGGTCGCTGGCGGTCGAGGAGCAGTTCTATTTCGTCTGGCCGCTGCTGGCCTGGTGTGCCCTGAAGCGCTTTGGCGAAAAGGCGACCGGCGTGCTGGCCCTGCTGCTGGCGCTGGCCAGCACCGCCTGGATGGCCTGGCTCTACCAGCCCGACATCGACAACGCCTTCCGCAACCGCCTGTATCTCGGCTCCGACACCCACGCCATGGGCCTGTTCGCCGGCGCGGCGCTGGCCGGCTTCTGGAACCCGTGGCGTGCGGCCACGCGCCAGGCCTTCGCGCGCTGGTCCTGGCGCATCGCCTCGCTGGCGGCGCTGGCTGGCCTGGGCTGGATGATGCAGGTCCTGAACAACGACGACCCCGCCACCTACCAGGGCGCCTTCCTGCTGGCGCCGGTGCTGACCTGCGTCGTCGCCTACACCGTGATGGGCGACCGCGCCTTCGTGCTGGCCTGGCTGCTGCGCACGCGCCCGATGCAGTGGCTGGGCGTGCGTTCCTACTCGCTCTACCTGGTGCACTGGCTGGTGTTTTCCTGGATGCGCCTGCACGGCTGGACCGACTTCGAGGACCCGGCGGTGCTGGCCGCCGGCCTGCTCGCGGTCGGCCTGCTGGCCGAAGCGCTGTACCGCTGCACCGAAGCGCCGATGAAGAAACTGAATACGGGCAGCTTCGACCTGCGCCGGATGAAGACCCTGGTGGTCAGCTACACCGGCGCCGTGGCGGCCCTGTTCGTCGCGACCGCGCTGTACGGCATCCGGCCGGCGCCCCTGGTAGCCGCCGGCCCGGCCAGCCAGGACAGCCCGGTGCAGGCGCCGCCCGCCGTCGCGCCGTCCGGCCTGCCGCCGGCGGACGCCGCGCCCGCCATCAGCGACGAGGAACTGGCCTCGAACGACAGGATCTCGGGCGGCGACGACCTGTTCGCGATCGGCGACTCGGTCCTGAAAGGCGCCCAGGCGCACCTGGAGAAGGTCATCCCCGGCATCCGCATCGACGCCGCCGTCGGGCGCCAGGCCAGCCAGGGACTGAAGGTGGTCAAGGAGTGGCGCGCGGCCGGCGGCAAGGCGCAGACGGTGTTGGTGCACCTCGGCACCAACGGCTACATCACCGAAAGCCAGTACCGCGCCCTGCTGGCGGAACTGGCCGACCGCGAGCACGTGCTGCTGGTGAACGTGCACGTGCCGAAGCCCTGGATGAAGCCGAACAACGAGATCATCAAGCGTATGCCGGCGGCGTTCCCGAACGTGCGCGTGATCGACTGGAACGCCCTGTCCGAGGCCCGGCCCGCCTTTTTTGGCAAGGACAATACCCACCTGACCATGAAAGGCATCCGGGCGCTGACTGTCCAGATCAAGGAAGCCACCGGCGGAACAGTTATCATGCCGTCGGGCGAACAGGATACAATGTTGGCTAAAAGCAAGGATTCAAGCCATCCATTGGCGCCGGCCGGGAGCAAACCGGCGGCGTCCGAGGCAGAGACGCGCAGCCCGGCAGCGCCCCCGCACAAGGAGGCGCCCGCCACGCATCCCGCGCCTGCCACCGAACCACCTGCCGCCCCTGACGCCGGCGACAAGGTGGAGAAGCGCACGGCGAATCCGCCGGACAACCGTGCGGACAACCACGCGGCCCCTGCCTCGCCCGCTCCGGACGAGGCGCCGCCAGTCGATTGAGGGCCATCCGCCTGCCCCGTGCAGGCCTGCCGATGGTCCGGAAAAGGAGACCCATGAAGGCTTTACGTAGTGTGTTAACCCTGGTGCGGGTGCTGGGCGTCGTGGCCGTGGCCATCGTCGTGTATGCCTGGATCTACCCGGAGCGTCTCGGCCAATGGCTGGGCCGGGAGCAGGCCGAGGCCCAGGCGGAAGCCCAGGCCGCCGCCGCGCCTGCGGTTGCAGCGCCTGCCGCGCCGGGCGCAGCAACCCCGGCCGGGCCGGCTGCCCCGGTCGTCGCTGCCCCGGCCGTTGCTGCCCCGACCGCTGTTGCCCCGGCCGTTGCGGCGCCGGCCGCAAGCGCCCAGCCGCCCGCCGTTGCCGCCGCCGAGACCGTGCACAAGCCGGTCAAGGCCAGCAGGTCCCAGGCCGCGATGGCGCAGTGGCTGGGCGCGAAGTACCGGGTGTCGCCGTCGATGCTCGAAATCCTGATCGTCGAAGCCGACAAGCTGTCGAAGACCTATAAACTGTCGCCCAACCTGATCATCGCGGTGATGGCGATCGAATCGAACTTCCACCCGTATATCCAGAGCGAGGCCGGGGCCCAGGGCCTGATGCAGGTGATGCCGGCGATTCACGCCAAGCGCTACGAGAAATTCGGCGGCAAGTCGAGCTTCATCGATCCCATCGTCAGCCTGAAGGTCGGCGCCGAGATCCTGCGCGACTGCATGAAGCTGAAGGGCGGCTCGGAAGACGAAGCCCTGCGCTTCTACTTCGGCGGCGGCGCGTCCAGCGGCGCCTATATCGACAAGGTGCGCGCCGAACAGCGCCGCCTGAACATGGTCGCCGCCGGCAAACAGGTCGCGATCGATTGAACCCTTTGCCGCTCCGGCGGCGCCATGGAGAGCGCATGCGCAGACCCTTGTCCCTGATGTTGTTCGCGGCCGCTGCGCTGCCCTCCCTCGCCGCGGCCCAGCCTGGCGCGCCCGCCATCCGCCAGCTGCTGGTCCAGGCCCGCCCCGACCCCGCGCCGCTGGAATGCGAAAAGGCGGCGCCGGTCGTGCGCCGCGCCGCCGCGCCGAACGCCGATCCGCTGGAGGTGCCGACCGCCGAGACGGTGCGGAGCATGTCGCCGAACGCCGACGCGGCCTTGGCCTACGTCCCCGCCGTGGCCCAGCCAACGGTGCCGGCCAGGCGTCCCGGGCCCGGCCCCTACCGCATCGGCATCTGGGGCGACAGCCACCTGGCCGCCAACTTCTTCAGCGAGGAGCTGCTCAGGCAACTGAAGGCGCCCGATAGCGTGACGAACACCCTCATCCCGGCCAACATGGGCCGCGCCGGCGTGCGCCTGCCGCTGCTGCGATCCTGCGTGTCGTCGCAGTGGAAGTACGAACCGAGCTACGTGGGCGGCGACAGCGCGGCCGCGCCCGGACCCGGCTTGACGAACATGTTCGCCGACCAGCCCGGCGCGACCCTGGCCTGGGATGTGCGCAAGACGGCGCAGTCGCCCGGCTACGAGCGCGTGCGCATCCTGTACCAGCAACTCGACGCGCCGATGGTGGTTGGCATCAGCGTCGACGGCGGCGCCGAGCAGGAAGTGTCGCTGTCCGGCCCCGCCGGCCCGGCGGCGCTGGAGCTGGCGGCGGACCTGCCGATCTCCCAGGTCAGGCTGCGCCTGCTCGACGGGCGCCTGCGCTTCCATGGGCTGGAGCTGCTGCCGCAGCAGCCGGCGCCCTTCGGCATGGACGTCTTCGGCTATCCCGGCGCCACGGTGGCCGGCTGGAAGGCGACGAAGCAGGACTACCTGGCCAGCTGGTTCGCGAAGGACCAGTACCAGATGGTGATCCTGGAGTTCGGCACCAACGAGGGCAACGTCAAGCCCTTCGACCTGGCGGCCTACCGCAAGACCCTGGTCGAGTCGGTGGCCAACATGAAGGCGCTGTTCCCGTCGGCGGCCTGCGTGCTGGTGGCGCCGGGGGACCGCGGCGTGCTGGTGCCGCGTTCGGCGAACATCCGCAAGACGAAGACCAGGACGAAGACCAGCAAGAAAAAAGCGGCGCAGATCGACCTGCTGCAGTATTCGCGCATCCACGCCGAGATCGGCCGCGTGCAAGCCGAGGTGGCGCAAAGCGCCGGCTGCAGCGCCTGGAGCATGCAGGACGCGATGGGCGGCCAGGGCAAGGCCTACGACTGGGCGCGCCAGTCGCCGGCGCTGATGGCCAAGGACCTGATCCACTTCACCGTCGGCGGCTACCAGCGTTTGGCCCAGGCGTTCTTCAAGGACATGGGCTGGGCGCCGCTGCCGGCGGCGGATGCGGAAAGCCGCTGATCGCGGGAGCAAGGACAGGAGCAAGGATCAGGAGCAATGCGGCCGAAATCGCGCGATAATAGCGGATTGCCCGTGCCGCCCGGCCCTTGAAGGATTGAATATGGAAAGAAATACACGACAGCGCAAAGCCATCCAGGACGTCATGGCCGCCGCCGGCCGTCCGCTGTCACCGCAGGAACTCCTGGAACACGCGCAAGGCGCCGTGCCGGGCATCGGCATGGCCACCATCTACCGCAACATCAAGGCGATGCTGGAATCGGGCGACATCGCGGCCGTGTCGCTGCCGGGCGGCGGCGACCGCTACGAGATCGCGGGGCACGAACACCACCACCATTTCCACTGCCGCGCCTGCGACAAGGTGTACGAGGTGCATGCCTGTCCGGGGGACATGAAGAAGCTGACGCCGGAGGGGTTCGTGCTGGAGTCGCACGAGTTGACCTTGTATGGCTTGTGCAGCGCTTGCCGGTGATGCGTGCATTGGACCGCGTGGGCACGGGGCGCCCACCCTACATGTGACACGTTAACGCTTGCGTTCTATGTTAACGCTGATCGCGTAGGGTGGGGTAATTGAGGCCAGTGGCCTCAATTACGTGCCCACGCGTTCAACGATCAGTGCACAGCCCGACCCTTCCCTTCGATGCAGCGCTTGCACCCCCGATGATTGCGCAAATGCGCCGACACCAGCAACACACTGCTGACGATCGCCAGCACCGTCTCCGCCCCCTGCCCATAGCGCGGCCCGACAAAGAACACCGCCGCCAGGAAGCAGGCCAATCCCAGCAAGCCCACCGGCAGCACGAAGGGATCGCGGTGCGCAAGATACCCCGGCAATAAAGCCAGCAGCACCGGCACCGTCACCGCCGCCAGCAGCAGGTCGTGGAAGGCGTGATGCTCGCCCCCCAGCCCCAGCACCGGAAACGCCAGCACCAGCAGCGGCCCCGCCACACAGTGGAGCAGGCACAGGGCCGACGCGGCGATGCCCGCGTAGTCGCCCAGCTTGATCAGATTCTTCATACGCTTTCCAAACAATGATGCCCGGCGCGTCCGCGACAGGACGCGCCGGGCGAAGCGAGCCTTCGGCCCGCCCCTCTGCTACTCATTAAAAGACCAGGCGCAGCCCCGCCGTCAGGTTGCGGCCGGCGAGCGGCGCCGCGTTCTTGATGAACGAGGTGTGGCTGAAGGCCAGCTCGTTCGTCGCGTTGTTGATGCGGGCGTAGAACTGGGCCGGCACGCCGCCGATGCGGGTGGTGTAGTGGGTGCCCAAATTCAGCATGTTGTAGCCGCCGGTCGGCGTCTCGAACTGGGCCACGTCGTCCTGGCTGCCGACGTGCACGAATTCGACCAGGCCGTGCCAGCGCTGCCAGTTGGCGTCGAGCTTGGCGCCGACACGGTAAGGCGCGATGCGCGGCAGGTTGCGGTTGGCGCCGTCCTCGAAGCGGGCGCGCACCATGTCGCCGAACAGGCTGGCGTTCAGGCTGGAGGTCAGCTTGCGCCGCACTTCGCCTTCCAGGCCGGTGAAGGTGGCGTCACGCTGGGCGTACTCGATCAGCTGGAAACCTTCGTGGGCATCCAGCGTATTCGCGTAGATGTAGTTGTTCACGCGGTTGTGGAAGGCGCTCAGCGAGAAAGTGGTCGCGCCGGCGTACTTGCGCAGCGTGAGGTCGACGTTGTTCGAGGTCTCCTTCGTCAAATTCTCATTGCCGATCTCCCAGGTGCTGGTGGCCAGGTGGGCGCCGTCGGCGTACAGCTCCTCGGCGGTCGGCAGGCGGTGGCTGCGCGACACCGAGGCGCGCAGCGAGTATTCGGGGCTGAACTTCCAGACCGCACCC
>Ga0209023_10001670_pt1 | contig 29122 bp, 29 predicted proteins | sample LakOneMetagenome_FD_187468 | JGI IMG/M metagenome (GOLD analysis project Ga0209023, IMG submission 187468) | Freshwater and sediment microbial communities from Lake Erie, Canada (SPAdes) (version 2) | ecosystem: Environmental > Aquatic > Freshwater > Lentic | place: Lake Erie, Canada...
CCGATGACCTTGGCCGCCTCGATATGCCAGATGGCCTCGATGCTGCGGCTGGCCGCTTCGTTCGAGGCTGGATCACGCACGCGATGCGGCCTAGAGCGACCGGCCGTCGTAGTGATGGATCGGCAGTCCGGAGAAATCGACGCCTTCCAGGCAGCGGACGTTGATCGCAGCCATCGGCGTGCCGTCCGGCATGGCCCCTTCGCCGAGCGGATGTATGCCGCATTCCGGGCAGAAACGGTGCTTGATGCGACCCTTGCCGAAGGTGTAGGTCTTGAGGTTTTCATCCGGCGTCAGCAGGCGCAGATTGGCGCGCGGCACGAACCAGAGCAGGGCACCCTTGCGCTGGCAGATCGAGCAATTGCAATCCACCAGACTGGTCAGTTCGCCCTCGACTTCGAAGGCCACCTTGCCGCAATGACAGCTTCCTTTGTAGATCATGGTGTCTCCTTCCGTGTGAGACTGAGTGTTTGATTTTTGGCCGATTTTTCCGGTTGACCGCAGCAGGCAGTTGATGGGCTTGAGCGCAGCGCATGGCCCGCTACTTAGTGTCTGCTTTCCACATAGCGGGCGAAATTGTCGAGAATTGCCTGCCATCCACCTTGCTGCTGTTCAATGGAATGGGTCGCTTCCGCATCAAAGGTGACGCGGACTTGGACCCCATCCGGAACGTCGATGAATTCAATCGATGCGGCCCGGTCCCCAAAGGCGTATTCCAGCAGTTCCCGCGGAATGACCTTCGTGTAGGTACCGGCAAAGTCAAATCCGACGCTGCCATCCTTGGCCTCCATCCTGGACGAAAACTCGCCGCCAACGCGAAGATCAACACTGGCTTTGGTCGTGTGCCAGTCCTCGGAAGCCGCGTTCCACTGAACGATGTCTTCGGGCGTGGTATAGGCCTGCCATACCTGTTCGCTTGGGGCGCGGACTTTTGTTTCGACGGTGATTTTCATGTGTGCTCCAAAACGTTTCCGGGTCACCCGGCTTACCGCATCGAATGCAAGCCGATCATGTTGCCTTCGGTATCGGTGATCAAGGCGATGTAACCGTACTGGCCGATCGAAAACCGGCGCTTGTGAATCTGCCCGCCAGCGGCCGCGGCCTTGTCGGCTTCGACGGCGCAGTCGTGACAGCTGAAGTAAATGATCACGTTGTTGCCGGAAGGGCCACAACCATCGATCCTGGCCAGCGCACCGGGGGCGCCGCCGCCCGGCTGCATCGGGAGGGCCCATAAATCGATCGGGCTTTCCAGACGGGTGAAGGCATAGTCGAAGACGGCGCTGTAAAAGGCCTTGGCTCTATCCATGTCCTGCACGTAGATCTCAAACCAGCCAACCGGGTTGCGGTCGCCGCAGGCGCCGGATGCATCGCCAGGCGCAGCCGACGCATCGGGGGTTAGCACGACTTTTTCCGTGTAGGGGTCGAACGGTGCCGAGCAGTGGTCATGGGTGATCAGCCAACGACCATCTGTCTGACGCCGCCAGACGATCGAACTGCGCAGCCAGTGGCGGCCAGCCGGGTGGCCCGCCGGCAGCCCGGTGAAGTGCCAGATGAAATGGGTGCTGGCCATGCTGCTGTCAATGCTGATGGTCAGATCGCGTTTTTCAACGGCAAAACCATCAGGGAAATACTGGATGCAATCCGCCACCTTGGTGCGCATGGCATCGACACCGCTGCTGAAGGGCGGAATGGCGTCGAAGATCACGGCATCGGGTGCGTAGAGCGCCATCATGCGATCGATCTGCTTGTTGCAGAAGGCGTCACCCCATTCATGAAGGGCGGCCTTGATCAGGGATTCCGCAGGCATCATGATCTCCTTACAAGATGTGGCAGGGGGCGCATTCGCGTACTTCAACCGTTGCCCAGTTGACCGCCGGGCAACGGCTGGCGATGGCCACGGCCTCGTCGCGGCTGGCGACATCAATCAGATAAAATCCGCCAACCATCTCCTTGGCTTCGGCGAAGGGTCCGTCGCGCAGTTGCTGCTTGCTTTCATTGACGCTGATGCGGATGGCGTGGTCGTCAGTGCGCAGGGATTCGCTGGCCAGCAATTTTCCCTGTTCGGCCAATGCCTGCCCAAACGCGACCATCTGGTCATAAAGATCGCGCGCTACAGCCGGGTCATTGCCTGCACGGTAGCCGCGCTTTTCAACGATCAACAGAATGTAAACCATGATTTTCCTTAGTTGCCGGCGCAGCCAGTCTGCATGCCGGCCGCAATTTCGTCCGAAGAAAGGTCGCGCACGTGCGTCGCGACCGACCACTGGTGACCAAATGGATCTTCCAGTCGGCCATAGCGGTCCCCCCAGAACATATCGGCGACAGGCATCGTGATGCGGGCGCCGGCCGCGACGGCACGGCGAACGGCGGCGTCGACATCGGTGACATAGAGATGGAGGGTGACCGGCGAACCGGTTAAAGCCAGCGGGCTGAGCATGCCTTGCTCGGCATATTCATCGACCAGCATCACCGGGGCATCGCCGATGCGGATCATGGCATGCGCCAGGCGTCCGTCCGGACCCGGCAGCCGGGCCAGTTCGATGGCGCCAAAGGCTTGCGTGTAGAAGGCAATGGCGTCTGCTGCGCCACGGCAAACCAGATGCGGCGTGATCGAACTGAAGCCTGGGGGGATGGGGTGCAGGGTGCTCATGAATTTTCCTTCCAATGTCGGGGGCTGAAATCAGCTGCCTCAACGTGTACGACGCAGCGCTGTGTGTGAAATCGACAGATCAGTGAAAATTTTGTCCATGGCCTATGACGTCCCGATGAAGCCGGCTTGCTTTAACCGGCTTCGGCGAGTGATTTCAGGCTGCTCAGCCCTTCCTCGAATTTCTCGCCGATCATTTTGTCCATGCTGAAGAAAATGCCCATCAGTTTCGAGATGTATGGGCTGGGGCCGAACATGGCATGGCTGACACGCGTGCCGTTGCCCTCCGGTACAAGGGTGAATTCCACAGTGTTGTGGCCTTCGAAGGGGGTGATGAAATCGATCTTGATACGCAGTTTGCCGGGTGGGGTTGACTCGATGATTTCCATCTGTCCCTGCCCGACATTCTTGTTGCCGTCCCAGCGATAGATCGCACCCATGCCGCTTTCGCTACCGCTGAAGGTTCGCTTCAGGGCGGGGTCGGCCTTTTCCCAGGGCGACCATTTTGCCCACTGATGAAAATCGGCGATGAGGGGGAAAATCCTCTCAGGCGAGGCCTCGATATGGGTGGTGCGCTCAACCCGGAAGCTGTCCGGTTTGGTCGCCGCGTAAATCAACAGCGCGAGCACAAGCACGGCCAGCCCTGAGAAAATTGCCTTGATCATGTCGTCTCCTCCGGATGGTTTGTTGGCGTTTGGGAGCGAGTGTGCCTGAAGTGCCGATGGATGTCAGATTGACCCGTATTGGTCGATTTTGTTCGAAGCTCAGTCGCCCATTTTCAATTGGCCAAAAGGTCATTGGCGGTCGGAGCCGGAGGATCGTCGAGGCCCGGCAAGGGTCTGACCTCGATTTCAACGGGCCGCCCGTCGCCGCGTGGGCTTGGGAAGCGCTTTGTCCATTCCAGCGCCTCGTCACGGCTGCGTGCCTGAATCAGCGTGTAGGCCGCGATCAGTTCGTGGGAGTCGGCAAAGGGACCAGCGATCACCTTGCGTTGCTCGCCGTCATGGCGAATGCGCCAGCCAGCGGAACTGGGGGTTAGCCAGGCGGTGTCGAGCAGGGCCCCAGCCCGGGCCAGATCGTTGTGAAATTCGGCCATTTGGGGGTTGAAATATGCGGGCGGCAGCTCACCTGCTTCCGATTCGGGGCTGGCCTTGACGATGATCAGGAATCGCATCATGCACTCCGTTGGCGGGGCGCCATGCGGAATTGCGTGGCGCCTTAGCGGACGACGGACGACGGGCGGTTGAATCGACAGGGCTGGCGGAAATTTTGTACCGGTATGGCACGGACGCCCGAATAGAACGGGCCTCGGCAGATGGTCAGCCGCTCAGGGCTGGGTGCCCATCATCTCGCCCATGCGGATGGCGCCGGTCGGTGCCCAGTCCGGGTTGAAGGCGAGGGTGTTCTTCGGGAAGAGCATGACGACCGTGGAGCCGAGCAGGAATCTGCCCATTTCCTGGCCTTTTTTCAGGTTGACCGTGGTGTCGCCGTCATAGCGCCATTCGCGAACCACGCCCGGGCGTGGCGGATTGATCATGCCGTGCCAGACGGTGGCCATGCTGCCGACGATGGTGGCGCCGACCAGGGTCAGCACGAAGGGCCCGAAGGCCGATTCAAAAACGCAGACGACACGCTCATTGCGTGCAAACAGCCCGGGCACGCCACGTGCCGTGGTCGGATTGACCGAGAACAACTCGCCGGGGACGTAGATCATGCGCGTCAGCTGGCCATCGCAAGGCATATGGATGCGGTGGTAGTCGCGCGGGCTGAGGTAGAGCGTGGCGAAGCTGCCGTTCTCGAATTGCTCGGCCAGCTTGCGGTCGCCGCCAACCAGCGCGGTCGTCGAGTAGCTGTGGCCCTTGGCCTGGAAAATCTGGTCGCGGTCGATGGCACCGAACTGGCTGATGGCGCCATCGACCGGGCTGATGAAGTCGGCATCGGTTTGCGGCCGGGCACCGTCCTTGAGCGGCCGCGTGAAGAATTCGTTGAAGCTCTTGTAGCTGGCGATGTCCGGATTGGCTGCCTCGGCCATATTGACGTTGTAACGACCGACGAACCAGCGGATGACGCTGGTTGTCAGGGCGCCGGCCTCTTTCGATGCCAGCTTGCCGGCAAGGATGGTCAGCGCCTGTTTCGGGATCAGGTATTGGGGCAGGACGGCAAGGCGGTCGGACACGGGCGAATACCAATTGGAGAGTGGGCGGCCATTATACCGGGGCGATGATCGTCCTTTGCACCACCATCGTTGCCAGGGAATAAATCTGAAATCGGCAGTGGGGCCCCATCAACACTCCGCCAACTGGACAACCGGAGATTTTCAACGCATCCATATTTGCCTTCAACCGATGTCGCGCCAGCCCCAGCAGGCTGGAAACAATTCGTAATAATTTGAGCCGGGTGTTGGCTTACGATTAGTAACATTCATTTCAGAAATTTACTATTGTCAGGTTGAGGGGATGTCACCAGCGTACGACTGAAATGGAGATGCCATCCAGACGTTGGGGGGCACGATAGCTGAATTCGCGGCGGCTTTGCTCAAGGAATGTACCCGTTGGGGGGAGAGTCTGAAAACCAGAAAAAATGATTGCTTCCAAAGGAATTTGGGAGGAGTTGGATGAGAAGACGTGGTGAGAACGATCTGATTGCCTTGTTGGAAGATGATCCGCATGTGACCGATATCATCAACAGGACATTAGGTGATTTTGGTTTCAGAACCGTCACCTTCTTTAATGCCACTGATTTCTGGCGTGATGTTGGCCAACATGCGCCGGTGCTCTGCATCATTGACCTCAATTTACCCGACGCGGATGGTATTGATGTGGTTGATGGGATCAGGGGCCAAATGTCGTGCGGGATATTGATTCTCACCGGTCGCGACAGCCTTTCCGAGCGGGTGAGAGGATTGGAGTGCGGGGCGGATGATTACATCGTCAAACCGTTTGAGCCGCGTGAGTTGGTGGCGCGTGTACGCAGCATACTCAGGCGCTGCCAGATGGATACTGCGAAACGAATCCGGCGAATGGCACGCTTCCGGGAGTGGGCTTTCGATGTGTGGACCAATACCCTTGAATCCAGTTCGGGAGAGCGATATGTGCTGAGCGTTCTGGAATCGGAAACCCTGCGCCATTTTCTGCACAATCCCAAACGCATCGTCTCGCGTGAAAAACTGTCATCGTATCCCGATGTGGGGCACCTGGATCGTACCGTCGACGTGCGTATATCGCGATTGCGCAGCAAATTGGAACGCGACCCGCATCACCCGGACTTGATACGGACCGTCTACGGCGTTGGCTATGTCCTTGCTGCAGAAGTGGAGTGGACAAGCGAGGCCGATTAGGCAGCAGGTGCCGAAGTGCCGAAGGCCGGGGCCGATGACCAGTGTTCCTTGCGCCATTTTTCGCGCTCGCCGTTGCCGAAGAAGGTCCAGGCGATCAGCCGGCTCTGCTTCTGGCCCTGCGCCATCGGGATGATGCGTGACTCGACAACCTTGGCCTTTTTCAGCGCGGCTTCGATATGTGGCAGGTTGTCGCCCTGCGATAGCAGGCTGGTGAACCACATCACCCGCTTCGGGATGTGGCAGCTTTGCTCGATCATCCGTTTGACGAAGGCGCGCTCGCCGCCGTTGCACCACAGTTCGCTACCGCCACCACCGAAATTGAGGCGCGGCTCGACGGCGCCCTGTTTGGCACCGGGCTTGTTGAGGTTGTTCCACTTGCGCTGGCTGACCGCGTGAACGTCGTCCGGCGAGTTATGGAAAGGCGGGTTGCATATCGACAGGTCGAACACCTCGCCGGAGCGCAGCAGGCCGGTATAGACGTTGTCCCAGACTGCCTGGTGGCGCAGTTCGATATCGCCGGCCAGCTCGGGGTTCTTGGCGATGATGGCCTGGGCATTGGCCAGCGCCGCCTCGTCGATATCGACGCCGAGAAAGGACCAGCCGTATTCGGCGTGGCCGATCAGCGGATAGACCAGATTGGCGCCAACGCCGATGTCGAGCACGCGCACGTCGGGGCCGGCCGGGATGTTTTTCTTGTTGCAGGTCGCCAGCAAATCGGCAACGCTGTGGATATAGTCAGCGCGGCCGGGAATTGGCGGACACAGGTAGCCGGCCGGAATGTCCCAGCCCTTGACGCCGTAGTGATGCATCAGGATGGCGCGGTTGAGCATCTTGACCGCGGCCGGGTTGGCGAAATCGATGCTCGGCGTGCCGGCCTGCGTCGTTTTGATGTGCTTGGCCAGCGCTGCCGAGGTGGCGGCCAGGGCGGCGAAATCGTAGCCAGCGGCGTTCTTGTTGCGGGGATGCATGGTGCTCTTTCGTACGGCGGGGCCGGGATTGTGACACGAAAGTGTCGCCAACACGACAAAGCCGCCTGTTGGCATGACTTTGATTTTTGGCGATTTTTTTCCAGTTGACCGTGGCGGCATGAAACTGGCTAGGGCTGTGCTATCGATCAACCCAGGGAGGCAGCCCATGAAGCTGCAAATCGACCGCCGACACATCGAGCCGATGATGCAGGCTTTTCCGCGACTGGCATTCGTGCGCGACCAGTTGCGCTTCGGCAATCGTGTCGAGATTGGCTTCAACCAGCTTGAAGCGGTCGAACTGGATATGCTGCAAAGCCTCTATGCGGCCGGCGACAGCGAACTGCGGGCGCGGGCGGCGCAGATCGCCACCTTGCGTCAGGCGCTGCACCATGGCGGCAAGCGTTTCGAGCCGGAGGAACTGGAAATGGCCGTCCCGGCCATCGCCCGTTATCTGGCTGAGGATGCCGCGCGTGGTTGGCTATTCTCCGCCGGCATCACTGGCAAGCCACTGGCCTATGTGGTGACGCGGCTCGATTTCACACCGCCCTCCGAAGAAGAAACCGGCAAGATATTCATCGAGCTGAAAGCCAATGCCAAGGCGCGGCTGGCGACGGCGACCTTGCGCATTTCCGGCCCCGACATTGCCGGCCGGACGATCCCTGAAATCCTGGCCGCCAAGGGCTTCGTCAAGGAAACGCCGGCCTTGCTGAAGAGTTACGACGAAGGCGCCGAGCGCTATTTCGACTGGCGGGCACAGTATGGCCACCAGTTTTCCGGCACCGGCGTCGGCTACTTCGCCGAGAACCCGACGGCGACGCACCGCGATACCGATTATTCGCGCAAGGACCAGATTATCCTGTCGTCCACCGGTAGCCCGGCACGCCTGGTCAACGACGAGAGCATTCTCGGCGAACGGGTCCTGGCGCTCAATGCGACCGGCGACATCATGGCCAAGTTCGTCCGCCGCGTGGCGCGCAACTCCCGGCTGTCCGGCAAGGAAGAAGCGGAGGTTGAGGCCACCCAGGCCGAGATGCCGAAGGGCCTGTTCACCGAACTGCCGGTGCATTTCTACCTACTGATGTTCCACCTCGACCTGCACCACTACGTCTGGGTGCATGTGGACGACATGCAGCCCTACGCCTATCAGCCGGAACTGAAAACCAAGCTGGTCCTGCCACCGGAACAGACCGACCTGATCGACATCCTGACCGCCGAAATGGACGTGCTGATGGACGACATCGTCTCCGGTAAATCGGGCGGCACGACCGTGCTCTGCGCCGGGCCACCGGGCGTCGGCAAGACGCTGACCGCCGAGGTTTATTCGGAAATCATCCGCCGGCCGCTTTACCGCGTCCATTCCGGCCAACTCGGTTTGAATGTCGCCGCGATGGAAACGGCGCTCAAGGAAGTGCTGACCCGCGCCCAGCGTTGGGGGGCAGTCATGTTGATTGACGAGGCCGATGTTTACATCAAGAAGCGCGACGACAACATCACGATGAATGCCGTCGTTGGCGTCTTCCTGCGCGTGCTGGAGTATTTCAACGGCCTGCTCTTCCTGACCACCAACCGGGTGGATGATATCGATGAAGCCATCGTTTCGCGCTGCATCGCGCTGATCCGCTTCTACCCGCCGGATCGTATCGACCGCAAGAAAATTTGGGGCGTCATGGCCGCACAATTCGGCCTCAACCTGCCGCCGGATCTGCACGACCGCCTGCCCGATATTTTCCCGAAAGCCTCCGGCCGAGACATCAAGGGCCTGGCCAAACTGGTGGCGAAATACTGTAGCCAGAAAGCCTTGCCGCCGACCGAAGATATTTTCCGCCGTTGCTCAATGTTCCGGGCCATGGATCAGGCCGAGGTGCCGGCATGAAAATTTCAATTGTGGCGAAAATTTCCGGTCGACCGTGGCGGTGGGCGATGCCGTCCAGGTGACTTGGATGCGTAAAAATTCTCGCACTCGCCGATCAGTTTAGTCAGCTTGCGGAAACGGACAGTTGGTTTGCGCGGGCAACTTGACCATGCACTGCAGAAAAAGCGGACTGGCTGTCCAACGTGAAAGCCAGTCCCGGATCGCCCGCAGGGGCGCTTGCGCAAACCAGGCGGGTTCTACGGCTGCAAACTGACGAATAAACGGGAAGATGGCCAGGTCGGTGGCGCAAGCGTCATCGCCGCCAAGAAATTCACTGTTCGCCAGACGCTGCTCAAGTGGTCGGAGAAAGTGTTCCAGGGCCTGTTCCCGGTGCATGCTCCGGTCAGCGTTAGCGTAGCGTTCCGGATATTTGTATCGGTCCAGATGGTGCTTGAAGATTCCGTCGTTACTGGCTAGCCATTCAAGATTCTCAGCAGTTTGAGCTGCTGCCCACCAGTGCCTGACGGCATGCTGTTCGAGCGACCAGCGCATGATGTCCCAACTTTGTTCCAGTACTTCACCTCCCGGAAGAAGCATCACCGGGACGGAGCCTTTTGGCGATAGCGCCAACATGGCAGACGGCTTGTCGCGCAGGGAGACCTCGTGTGCATCGAATGCAATGCCGGCAACGAGCAGCGCCATTCGCGCCCGCATGGCATAGGGGCAGCGGCGGTAGGTGTAGAGCAATGGTTTTTCCATGTGTTGTGTCGACAAAAATATCGATAAATAAACTGGACATTCCAATTCAAAAGCGTATTCTGAAATTGAGTTCCGGCTGGTTGCAAGTTTGGCTGGAGCGAGCGTTTTCGATGGAGAATAGGAGGTTCTATGGTTGATAGTCCACCGCAGTTTCTAGAGATTACCGAGTAGCATCCTGACGGCAAATCGCCGAATCCCGTGGCCAAGTGTGCCACGGTCAAAGATCTTCGAAGCCCATGTCTGAACAACATGGGCTTCATGCTTTTCAGCGTTCGCGATGGCGACGGTCAACCGGAAAAATTGGCTGTTTTTGCAATAGTCTTCCAGAGCGAGTGCCAGGGAGATGGCAAGGCCCCCAAGAACCTTGGTTCGCAACGAGGCTGAATTCAATTTGCCATGTGATACCTATGCGAAAGCAGGGGGTGCAATCAGCGCCTGCCTCGCACGGGTATCCGTCGGTAACAGCCGGGCATTCGTCATGTGGCCGCTCAGAATTGAGAAATGACGCCCCGAATCGCCAAGGCTAAATTTTGTGCATTGCGGCCATCATCGCGCAGGGCGGTAGCGCGGAAGGCGGTAAGGATTCCTGCACGCCGCAGCCGGCCCTCTGAAACGGTGTGCATGCGCTCTTTTGGGGGCTTTCGATGCAGCCTCCTGATCAGTGCTCGCGACCATCAATTCGAGGGCGTAACAGGATTGGAATGTACCGGAAGCCCAGTGTCCCGAAAGCAATCAGCCAGCAGGCGGCCGACAGGTATATCCAGCTGAGATAGGCTGTGGGCAGGATTTGCGGCACCACAATACGCGTGACCAGCGCCAGGATCATGATGTAGAGCACCATACGATCCCATCGATCGAAAACCACTTTGCGCCCGGTATGGCCTTTTGAAATACGGATGATCATGGCCGGGATGACGCAGCCCATGGCACCGAATGTAAACAGGTGAACGGAGACCGAACCGACCCAGACAAAGTTGATGGTGTGGCCGAGTGCTTCGATCAGCAACTGGCCAATGATGGCCAGATACCCGATGTACATGATTCCGATGTCAATTCGCTTGAAGGCCAGTTGCGGCTTCCAGAAGACAAGCCGAACGCTCAATAGTCCGGCCAGAATCAGCGAGAGCGCTGCGGTCAACGGACGGGGGAGGATAAATTCGAAGACGAGTATCAAACCCAGAAGCTTGATCGGCATGTCCAGCTTCGGCTGGCGAAGGATCTGAATCTGGAAGGCCGCCTTCATGAAGCCGGTCAAGGTGCGTTCCAACATGACCAGGAAGGCCAGCCGGAACAGACCGATGGCCATGCCGTAGCCGGCCATGAAATCAGCGCCTTCCAGCATCATGTACTTGGCCATCAGAAAGCCAGGCAACACAATCAGAAAAAATGCGTTGTCACGGTAGCTGTCGGTGGCGCGATGGCGGATCAGCGTCCACAACAGCATGGCGACGATGCTGCCGAGAAACAGGTTGTTCGATATAAGAAAAAGGACTTTTGGCCAGCTGCCGCCGAATGCCATCCCGACCCGTTCGATGATCCATGCGCTGACCAGGAGCTGCAGCGCTGGTCCGTGGTAACCGCGGATGTTCACCCAGTTCTTGGTAGACGTCAGCAGGAATCCACCTAATACGGCCCAGCCGAACCCGAAGAACATTTCGTGGGCATGCCATTGCACCGCACTGAACGAGGCGTCCGGTGCCGGGGCGGCGCCACCGAAAATCAGCGCCCAGGTTATTGGCAGGAGCATTCCGGAAAGGCAGGCAAGTGAAAAAAATGGGCGGAAGCCGACCAGCCAGATTGGATGATTCGCGCGTTGCATGAGAACCTATTGCCGGTAAGATTGATCAAACTGCCAAGTTTAGTCACTCTCGGTCCCTGCAAATTTGATTTATCCCTGAGTCGTCACGCATTGGACTTAACATTGGCGTAAAATTCGAGACTTGGCCGCGAGTGAGGGGTATCGGCCGGCATACATAAGGATAATGATGAAGCGTGTGGACGATTTCCGCTTGCGGCTTGGCAAGCACGAGCTGGTGCCGATCATGGTCGGCGGCATGGGGGTTGATATTTCGAGTGCCGACCTCGCCCTCGAGGCAGCTCGACTTGGCGGCGTCGGACATATCTCCGATGCGATGATCAAGACCGTTTCTGATCGTCGTTACGACACCAAATTCGTCAAGGCAAAGCTCAAGATATACAAGTTCAACGTCGAGAACGAAGACAAATCACCGGTCAAATTCGATCTTGGCAAGCTGATCGAGGCAACTCGGCTTCACGTTGAGTCAACCATGTCGCGCAAAACCGGCAGCGGCATGATTTTCATCAACTGCATGGAAAAGCTGACCATGAACGCGCCGAAAGAGACGCTCAAAGTCCGCATGGAAGCAGCGATGGATTCCGGTATTGAAGGAATTACGCTGGCTGCCGGCTTGCACCTGGGATCCTTTGCGTTGATCGAGGATCATCCGCGTTTCCGTGATGTCAAGCTGGGCATCATCGTTTCATCGGTGCGCGCCCTGCAACTGTTCCTGAAAAAAAGTTTGCGTACTGGCCGTCTGCCCGACTACATCGTCGTTGAAGGTCCGCTGGCTGGTGGTCACCTCGGCTTTGGCATGGACTGGGCTCAGTACGATCTGGCTACCATCGTTGCCGAAGTGATCCAGTTTTTAAAGAATGAGCATCTGGATATTCCTGTTATTCCGGCCGGGGGTATCTTTACCGGTTCAGATGCGACAGCTTTCCTTGAAAACGGTGCGTCGGCAGTGCAAGTGGCGACCCGATTTACAGTCACGGACGAGTGCGGTCTGCCAGCAGATGTCAAGCAGGAGTACTTCAAGGCAAGCGAAGAGGATATCGAGGTCAATCAGATTTCCCCGACCGGTTATCCGATGCGCATGATCAAGAGTAGTCCGGGTATTGGCGCCGGCATCCGTCCCAATTGTGAAGCCTACGGCTATCTGCTGGATGCCAATGGCAAGTGCGCCTATGTCACTGCCTACAATCGGGAAATCGCGGCGCACCCCGACGCCCGCAAGATTTCGGTCATGGACAAGACTTGTCTCTGCACACACATGCGCAACTTCGACATCTGGACTTGCGGTCAGCTCACGTACCGCCTCAAGGATACGACCCGTCGACTGGAAAATGGCAGTTATCAGTTGCTGACGGCTGAACATGTCTTCAAAGACTATCAGTTCAGTACCGACCAGAAGATTGCGCTTCCGGAATAACTGCTGGCCTGACTGATAGACATACGTCCCCGCTACGGGGCGTTGGTCGGGTATAGCCCCGTGAAAATTTGACGTCATGACCATTGCCAATCTGTGTAGTTGGACAACAGGGGTGTATCTGTTTAGAAGGGCCATCCTTACGGGGGGGGCAATGCTGCTAATTGCATTGTCCGCGATGGCACAATCTGATTCGGCCTTTTCTTTACAAGGGTTTGGAACGCTCGGTGTTGCCCGGACCACAACAGACAACGTCGAGTTTGTCCGAGATTTGTCGCAACCACGAGGGATCGGCAAGGAGTGGAGTGGCCTGGTGGATAGCGTACTTGGGCTGCAAGGTTCCTGGCACCTGGATCCACAGTGGGATGTCGTGGTTCAGGCAACGAGCCGCTATCGCTATGATCAAACTTTCTATCCCGAAATAGCTTGGGCTTATCTCAAGTATGATCCAACGCCGAATCTGAGTCTGAGAGTCGGCCGCTTGGGGACTGAGTTTTTCATGCTGGCAGATTCCCGCTGGGTAGGTTATTCCTTCTTGACGGTACGTCCCCCTGGGGACTATTTCTGGTATTTGCCGTTTTACAGCATTCATGGCGCCGATGCCGCGATTGCAGTGCCACTTGGCGAAAATGTTTTGCGAGCAAAGGCCTTTTACGGGCGTTCGAATGGCCAGATTCCTCTGGCCGATGAACAGTGGGATATTTCCGGTTCTCCCATGGTCGGTGGCTTCCTTGAGTATCAGTTAGATGCCTGGCAGGTGCGAGCAAGTTACGCCAATATTCAGTTCAAACATGACCTGCCAATTTCGGCGGTGATGCAGAAAATTATCGGGCGGGGCACAACGAGCGCAGAAGCTGCTTTCCTTGCTACGCGCAATACGCGTACGCACTATTATTCAGTGGGGGTCGTTTACGATCAGGGGCCGTGGCAGGCCCAGTTGATGTTGAATCATATCGAGCAAGGCAGCAATGCACTTGAAAGCTCTGACGGTGGCTATCTGCTTGCCGGTTATCGGGTCGATCAGGTAACGCCTTACCTGGGTTATTCGTGGGTTCGTTCCAGGCAGGATGTCAAGCCGCTGAATTCGCTTGCCGCCTACGTGATGGCCGATTCCCATTCCGATCAGCATACGACTTTCCTTGGTATGCGCTGGGACGTTGCCAAAAATCTGGCGCTCAAGGCTCAATGGGATGCGATCAGGGGTGATTCAACGTCGATTTTCCCTTATCGTCAGGACCGTCGCGCATTATGGAATGGCAGCATGGATGTCTTTACGATGACCATGGATTTCGTGTTCTGAGTCGATGCGCGGGGTCCGCTTATTTCCCTTTTTGGCATTCTGCTGGCTGCTCATGGAGCCAGCGGCAGAGGTGCGCGCCGAGCTGGTTGTTGTGGTCAATGCGCGCTGTGGCGTGGCTGCCATGACGCGTAACGAAGTAGTCAATGTATTTTTCGGTCGTAATCGCCAGTTTTTCAATGGTGTTGAAGCTCAACCGGTTGACATGCCGGATGGCCATCCCGACCGTGCTCGCTTTTATCGTGCATTGGTTGGCAAGGAGGTTTCCGAAGTCAATGCCTACTGGTCACGGCAGGTATTTTCCGGACGTATGCAACCGCCTAGCAAGGTGAATACGACCGAAGATGTCGTGAAATGGGTCACTTCACATCCTGGCGGCATAGGGTTTGTTGATCTCTCCAAGGCAGATGCTCGAGTTCGTGTGGTATTCGAACTGACGCCTTGACTAATTTTTTGATTTTTTCATTGAACCTTGAGGTGATCAGCATGGTCATTATTTTCGTGGCCATAGCGGTGATTGTCATCAAGACCGGGTAATCTTCGCATGTGCTGTGGTTCGCGGTTTCAGGAGCCACATCATTGATTTCTAATATAACGAAGGAGATAAACATGCCCAATCGCATCATTAGCAACATTATCGCCGGCCAAACTGTCGTTTCCTCCGCCAAGGAATCTACAGTACGGTCTGCTTGCACCTTGATGGCCCAAAAGCGGATCGGGGCTATTCTCGTTGTCGAAAACAACCGGATCGTTGGCATCTTCACTGAACGTGATGCACTCAACAAGGTCCTGGCAGGCAATCTGGATCCGGACAAAACGACCTTGGCGCAGGTGATGGTTGCCAATCCGCAAACGATTCGTGCCGACAAACCGCTTGGTTATGCCTTGCAATTCATGGTCGACGGTGGTTTCCGCCATGTGCCGGTGGTGGACGAGAATGGTGCTCCATTGGGCATGGTTTCTGCCCGTGACGCCTTGGGGCAGGATATTGTTCAGCTTGAGCGCAACCTGGAGTTCCGGGAGCACCTCGAGGAAAATATCGCCTAAGGATTTTCCGGCAGCCAATCGAAAAGCGCCAGTGTGGCGGCAAATTCGCCTGACACTGGCGTTTTAATTTCCAGACGTCGTCCATCAACAGGATGGTTGAACGCGATCCGCACGCAGGCAAGCAACATCCGGTGACAGCCCAAGTGTTCCGCAAAATATCGGTTGTGACGCCCCTTGCCATGCGTGGCATCGCCTATGATTGGGTGGGCAATATGCTTGAGATGGCGCCGAATTTGATGTCGACGTCCGGTAACAGGTTCCACTTCAAGTAGTGCATATCGGCTACTGGGGTAGCGGTCGACCTTAACTGGAAGTTCGATTTCAGCGAGTTTGCGATAGTGCGTGAGCGCAGGTTGCGCCAGTGTGCTGCACTGATCTCCCCGGAACGCATAGGCATCGTGTTGGCGGGATAGTGCGTAGTCAATAGTGCCTGATGCTGGTGGGTGTCCGCGAACGACCGCCCAATAGAGTTTTTCTATAATTCCTTGCTCGAACTGTTGCCCGAGCTGGCTAGTGATTTCCCTGCTAAGCCCAAACAGCAGTACGCCAGAGGTGCCTCTATCGAGGCGATGGGCGGGCCACACGTACTGGCCAATCTGGTTGCGCAGAATCTGAATCGCAAAGCGCGTTTCGTGGCGATCGATTTCCGAACGGTGGACGAGCAAGCCGGGCGGCTTGTCGATTGCGACCAGATGCTCGTCGCGGTAGAGAATGGGGAGTTCTTCAGCCAAAAAAACGCTGCTTTACGGCGCTTGGCATTTCCATACCGGTGACGTGAGCGCGATCCAGCAATTCCCAGTAGTAGCGATAGGAGGCGCGGTCGTGCAGTCTTCCGTCGTGTTGGATCGGCCCCCAATCGTTGTCCTGAGCGGCTATCAAGATTTCAGCGGCCGCCTGCACTTCAGAAAAATCGGGTCGCATGGCTTCAACGATAGGCACAATCTGGTTCGGATGAATGCTCCACATGCGTAGATAACCAAATTGCGTTCTGGCACGTAAGGCGTCAGTGCGAATGTATTCGATGTCTTTCAACTCGGTGGTCACGTTGTGCGATGGAATGACCCCGCACGCCAGTGCTGCGGCGCTGATTTCACATTTGGCACGGGCAATCAGCGGGTGATCAAACTGCCCGGGACTCTTCATTGCGCTGCCGGGAATCGCACCGTGATGGCCGGAGACAAAATCCATCAGGCCGAAATCCAGGCTCTCGACCCCGGGCAGTGCAGCGATTTCCCATACTTCGCGAAGGGCGCCGTGGGTTTCGATCAACACATGCACCGGTATCCTGCGGTCAACGCCAAAATTTTGCTCAATTTCACGTAATGCTTCGATTTGTACTTGAACATCCCCTGCGCTGCATGGCTTGGGCAGTGTGATGAACGGGAGGTGGCTGCCAGCAATGCCGACCAGGATTTCCATATCTTGCCGCCAATGCGGGTGGGTGACGTCATGAACCCGTGCCCCAACGCGGTTAAATAGGTTGTCGCCGCTCATGATGACGCCGGCAGCCATTTCTGCATGTTCTCGTTCCGCGCCAGCATGAGCACCATCCTCACAGTCGCAGGTAATGTCGAATATTGGCCCGAGCTCCTTCTGTAGCTGTAGTGCTTTTCGCATCAGCTTTTCTGAACCCGCGTAATGGTCGACTACCGGCAGGACTGGAAATGGCTTTTCGCCGGCAAAAAGTACCGCTTTGGGATGGCGCATGATTTTCAGAACCGGAAATGAAAAAGGCCGCAGTATTTTACCGCGGCCTTTGAATGAAGCTGAGAACTAATGCTGGATTACAGCATGTCCTTGACGGCTTCAGCTTCGTCGGTCAGCTCTTTCAGCGTGAAGTTCATCTTCTCGCGGCTGTATTCGTCAATCTCCAGACCCTGGATGATCTTGAACGAACCACCCTTGCACTCGCATGGGAAACCGTAAACGATACCGGCCGGAATGCCATACGAGCCATCGGACGGAACACCCATCGTGACCCAGTCGCTGGAACCCAGAACCCAGTCGTGGATGTGGTCAATGGCAGCATTGGCAGCAGAGGCTGCTGAAGACAGACCACGAGCTTCGATGATCGCAGCACCGCGCTTGCCAACGGTCGGCAGGAATACATCGTTGTTCCAGGCGTGATCGTTGATCAGTGCCTTGACATTGTCGCCGTTGGATTCACAGTTGCGGTAGTCGGCATACATCGTGGGTGAATGGTTACCCCAGACGACCAGCTTCTTGAAGGAAGAAACAGCGCGGCCGGTCTTCTCTGCCAGTTGGGACAGAGCGCGGTTGTGGTCCAGACGCAGCATGCCGTGATAGTTGTTCGGGTTGGTGCGGCCAACCTTCTTGGCAGCAGCTGCAGCGATGAAAGCGTTGGTGTTGCAGGGGTTACCAACGACCAGAACCTTGACGTCCTCCTTGGCGTTCTCGGCAATGGCCTTGCCCTGAACGGTAAAGATGGCACCGTTGGCGGTCAGCAGATCAGCACGTTCCATGCCCTTGGTACGTGGGCGGGCGCCAACCAGCAGGCAGACGTCGGCGTCCTTGAACGCAACATTCGGGTCATCGGTTGCGACCATGCCTGCAAGTAGGGGGAAGGCGCAGTCGTCGAGCTCCATCATCACGCCCTTGACGGCTTGCTGGGCTTGCGGCAGGTCGAGCAACTGGAGGATGACCGGCTGGTCTTTGCCGAGCATTTCGCCTGAGGCAATGCGGAACAGCAGGCTATAACCGATCTGGCCGGCGGCGCCGGTAATGGCAACGCGCATGGGTGCTTTGGACATGTATCGCTCCTGTTTGAAACAGCGTGGTTGAAATTATTCGTATTCGCCCGAAACCCCGCTTTTATTGATTACTTGCGTCAGCAGGTACGAGAGATTGACGATGGTAGAAGTTCGGCGTTTTTCTGTCAATTCATCATGTGTCTTATATAAGACAACTTTTCGTGGACGCCCCTTCTGAATTGTGCTGAAATTTGGACCATGACTCGCGACACTGCTCGTCCTGCTCCACGCCTAAGTTCGCCCACATTCAGTCCTCTTTATCGACAGATCAAGGATTTCTTGATTCGTAGTCTGGAGGAAGGAGAGTGGGGACCGGGTGATTCCATTCCCAGCGAAGGGGAGTTGGCGTCGCGCTTTAACGTTAGCCAAGGAACGGTTCGCAAGGCGATCGACGAAATGGCCGCTGAAAATCTCCTTGTTCGGCGTCAGGGAAAGGGGACATTTGTTGCGACACACAGCGATCCGCGCTCCTTTTATCGGTTTTTGCGCTTGGTGCCTGATGATGGAAAGGCAACCCATGCCGTTAGTGACCCGTTTTTTTGTGAAACTATTGCAGCGACTTCTGAGGTTGCGTCTGCACTAGGCGTGCCGGTGGGAAATAAAGTGGTTCATGTTAAGCGCCTGTTGCGTTTCAGCGGTGAGCCTGTGGTTTTCGATCAGATTTATCTTGTTGCGGAATTGTTCGATGGGTTAACGCTGGAGAGTTTGCGAAGCGGTGAGCGCTCGCTTTATAGTTTGTTTGAAAGTGATTTTGGTGTTCGTATGATTCATGCGGAAGAGCGTTTACGTGCAGTCCCGGCGGATGCGCAAAGTGCGCGCATGATTGGTGTGCCATTGGGCGAGCCTTTGTTGCTGGTTGAGCGAACGGCTTATACCTATGGGAATAAAGCGGTGGAGTGGCGGCGTGGTCTTTATGGCACGCGTCATCACTACTACAGGAATATTTTGGGTTGAACGGTAGGTCGGTTTAAAACCGTTCGGAAACACCCCGCTGGGGCGTGCTCTGTCTGGTTTTGAATGTATAATTACAGCTCTTTTCGAAGCACGTAAAAGCGGATAACCGCATCTTCACGCGAGGGATGACGTTCATGGCAGAAATGACCATCAAGAAACGTCCAAAAAACTTGGACTTGACTACAATAAAGTTGCCGTTGCCGGGCAAGGTTTCAATTCTTCATCGTGTTAGCGGTGCGGGCTTGTTCCTTTGTATTCCGGTGTTGCTCTGGCTCTTCGGTGCCAGTTTGGGCTCCCCTGAAAGTTTTGCTGCCTTTAAGTCGATTGCTGCCATGTTGCCTGTCAAGGTTGTTCTGGCCGGTTTGCTTTGGGCATTTGTCCATCACTTCTGTGCAGGTATTCGCTTCCTGCTGCTCGACCTGCATGTTGGTATCGAGAAAGAGGCGGCCCGCAAGTCAGCTGGCATTGTGTTGGCGGTCAGTATTCCCCTGACCCTGATCCTTTGGGGGGTGTTGCTGTGATCAACCGTATTGTTGTCGGTGCCCACTACGGGCTGAAGGACTGGATTGTCCAGCGAGCAACAGCTGTCCTGATGGCTGTGTACTCGGTATTGATGGTTGCAGTATTGTTGATCGTTCGCCCTTCGACCTTTGAGGCTTGGCAAGGATTGTTTGCCAATGGCGTCATCAAGTTTCTGACCTTTCTGTTTTTCGTTAGTCTGTTCTACCACGCCTGGATTGGCGTGCGTGACATCTGGATGGACTACGTAAAGCCGACTGGCCTGCGCCTGTCCCTGCATGTCCTGACCGCTGCTGCGCTGGTGGGTTATACCGCGTGGGTTGCTGCGATTCTCTGGAGGCTGTAAGCGTGAGTATTCCTGTTCTCAAATTTGACGCGGTGATCGTCGGTGCTGGTGGTGCTGGCCTGCGTTCCGCTATTCAGTTGTCTGAAGCTGGTCTGAAGACGGCGGTGTTATCCAAGGTTTTCCCCACGCGCTCCCATACGGTTGCGGCGCAGGGCGGGGTTGCTGCTTCCCTGGGTAATTCCGAGGAGGATCACTGGACGTGGCACATGTACGATACCGTCAAGGGATCCGACTGGCTCGGCGACCAGGATGCGATCGAATTCATGTGCAAGAAAGCCAACGAAGTTGTCGTTGAGCTCGAACATTACGGCATGCCGTTCGACCGTACCGACGACGGCAAGATCTATCAACGTCCGTTCGGTGGCCACATGTCGAACTTCGGCGAGAAGCCGGTGCGTCGTTCCTGTGCTGCGGCTGACCGTACCGGACACGCCATGTTGCACGCGATGTATCAGCGCAACGTCAAGGCCAACACTCAGTTCTTCGTTGAATGGATGGCACTTGATCTGATCCGTGACGAAGAGGGGCATGTCCTTGGTGTTACCGCCATGGAAATGGAAACGGGTCAGATCGTCATTTTCCATGCTCGGGCAACCATCTTCGCGACTGGCGGTGCCGGCCGTATTTTCTACTCGTCGACCAACGCCTTTATCAACACCGGCGACGGTCTGGGTATGGCCGCGCGTGCCGGCATCCCGCTCGAAGACATGGAATTCTGGCAGTTTCACCCAACCGGTGTTGCCGGCGCTGGCGTGCTGATCACAGAAGGCGTGCGTGGCGAAGGCGGCATTCTGCGTAATAGTAGCAAGGAGCGCTTCATGGAGCGTTACGCGCCGAACGCAAAGGACTTGGCTTCGCGTGATGTGGTTTCCCGCGCCATGGCTACTGAAATCAAGGAAGGTCGCGGTTGCGGTGTCAATAAGGACTATGTCCTGTTGGACATCACCCATCTCGACCCGGCCACCATCATGAAGCGCCTGCCTGGTATCCATGAAATCGGCCTGCAGTTCGCTGGTGTCGATTGCCTGAAAGAGCCGCTGCCGGTCGTGCCGACCTGTCACTATCAAATGGGTGGCATCCCGACCCATTACTCTGGTCGTGTCGTGATGCCTAAAGATGGCGATATGAGCAGTATTGTTCCCGGGTTCTATGCTGGTGGCGAGTGTGCGTGTGCATCAGTACATGGTGCAAATCGTCTCGGTACCAACTCGTTGCTTGACCTGCTGGTATTCGGTAAATCGGCCGGTGACTCGGCTGTCGAAGATCTCAAGGCTGGCCGCGCCCACCGCGAACTGCCGAAGGACGTTGCCGACAAGACCCTGGCACGCATATCCGCGCTGGACAACCGTAAGGGTGGTGCTAACGTGCACGAAACCCGTCTGGCCATGCAGCGCACGATGCAGGATCACGCTGGCGTTTTCCGTTTCGGCGATATGCTCAAGCAAGGTGTCAGCAAGATCCTCGAAGTCGAGAAGGCTGCCCGCCAGCTCGAAATCAAGGATAAATCGATGGCTTGGAATACGGCCCGTACCGAAGCGCTCGAAATGGAAAACCTGATCGAAGTCGCCAAGGCCACTATGATCTCTGCCGAAGCTCGCAAGGAGTCCCGTGGTGCTCACGTCCGCGACGATGCTCCGGATACCGCCGAGTTCCCGAACGGCCGAAACGACAAGGAATGGCTGAAGCACACGCTGTTTTCACCCGTTGATAACTCGATCAGCTACAAGCCGGTCAACATGCAACCCCTGACCGTCGAGGCCGTAGCCCTCAAGACGCGCTCGTACTAATTGGAGTCCAGAATGAGCAAACGCATGGTTCAATTCAGTATCTATCGCTACGATCCGGACAAGGACGACGCGCCATACATGCAGGACATCTCGGTTGAACTCGAACCGACTGACCGCAAGTTGCTTGACGCACTGACCAAACTGAAGGCCAAGGACGACGCGATTTCTTATCGTCGCTCTTGCCGAGAAGGTGTTTGTGGCTCTGATGCCATGAACATCAATGGCAAGAACGGTCTGGCCTGTCTGACCGATATCGACAGCCTGAAGCAGCCGATCGTGTTACGTCCGCTGCCTGGGCTGCCAGTCATTCGCGACCTGATTGTCGATATGACCCAGTTCTTTAAGCAGTATCACTCGATCAAGCCGTATCTGATCAACAACGATCCTCCTCCTGAGCGCGAACGTCTGCAATCGCCGGATGATCGGGAAGAATTGAATGGTCTTTATGAATGTATCCTTTGTGCTTGCTGTTCGACCTCTTGCCCGTCGTTCTGGTGGAACCCGGACAAGTTCGTCGGTCCGGCCGGCCTGCTGGCTGCATATCGCTTTATCGCTGATACCCGTGACCAAGCGACAAATGAACGCCTGGATAATCTCGAGGATCCTTACCGTTTGTTCCGTTGCCACTCCATCATGAACTGTGTTGACGTATGTCCCAAGGGCCTGAACCCGACCAAGGCTATCGGGAAAATCAAGGACATGATGGTTCGTCGCGCTGTCTGATGGAACGCAAGGACTATGAACGCCTGCGTTGGCGATGTATTCGTCGAGCGCTACTTGAGCTCGATATCACGCTGACGCGTTTTCTCGATGATGGTTTCGAGAGACTTAGCGATGAGGAACAGAAGGCGTTTGTGGAACTTGCCGACATGGAGGATTATGATCTTTGGGACTTGTTAACGGGCAAGGCCGAGATCGATGATCTTCGTTTGGCGCCCATTGTGGCGCTGCTTCGTAAGAGTTGAGTAAGGTTTTCATTCTATCTTTGGAATGTTGACCGCTTTTTTTGCATTGCAGTGACAACCAACACCTATAAAGGGAAGACTCCATGACGACTGAACGCAAGGCAACTTTAACAATCGATGGGCAGGCTCCGGTAGAATTTCCGATCATGTCACCGACGCACGGCAACGATTGCGTTGATATTCGGACGCTGGGTGGCAAGACTGGTTTGTTCACCTATGACTCAGGCTTTCTTTCTACCGCTAGTTGTAAGTCGACCATCACTTTCATCGACGGTGACAAGGGTGAGTTGCTTTATCGTGGATACCCGATTGAGCAATTGGCTGAGAATTGCAACTTTCTTGAAGTCGCCTACTTGCTGAAAAATGGTGAGCTGCCTAATGCCAGCGATAAGCTGACTTTCGAAACTACCATCAAGAAACATACGATGGTGCATGACCAACTGACACGCTTTTATAGCGGTTTCCGTCGTGATGCCCACCCAATGGCCGTGATGGTTGGTGTGGTTGGCGCGCTTTCCGCGTTTTACCACGACGCGATGGATTATTCGGATGCTGAGCATCGCAACGTCAGTTTCAACAGACTCGTAGCCAAGCTACCGACTATTGTCGCAATGGCTTATAAGTACAACACCGGTGCGCCATTCATGTATCCGGACAATGATCTGGATTACACCGCCAACTTCATGCGAATGATGTTTGGCAATCCGTGTGAGAAATACAAGCCAAACCCGGTTTTGGTGAATGCACTTGACACTATTTTTACACTCCACGCCGACCACGAGCAAAACGCGTCAACTTCGACCGTACGCTTGGCAGGTTCCTCGGGCGCTAATCCGTTTGCGTGTATTGCTGCCGGTATTGCCTGTCTATGGGGTCCGGCTCACGGCGGCGCAAATGAAGCATGCCTGCAAATGCTGGAGCAAATCGGAGATGTATCGAAGGTAGGCGAGTATATCAACCGCGCCAAAGATAAGAACGACTCCTTCAAGCTGATGGGCTTTGGACACCGCGTATACAAGAATTTTGACCCGCGTGCCAAACTCATGCGTAAAGTCTGTTTCGATGTGCTTTCTGAGCTCGGTCTTCAGAACGATCGACTCTTCAAGCTGGCCATGGAACTGGAAAAGATCGCACTAGAAGATCCGTACTTTGTTGAGAAAAAGTTGTATCCGAACGTCGACTTCTATTCCGGTATCGTCCAAAAGGCCATCGGAATTCCGACGGAAATGTTCACCTGTATCTTCGCCTTGGCACGTACGGTTGGCTGGATGACGCAATGGGAAGAAATGATTTCTGATCCGGAATACAAGATTGGCCGTCCACGCCAGTTGTATATGGGGGCAGCCAAGCGCGATGTTGTGCCGCTTGCCCAGCGCGGCTAATTAGCAATTTGGGCGGCCGCGTGGCCGCCCTTTTTTTACCTGCAAAAAATCTGACCCGGTTAAGCGGGACTACAGTGGAAAAAATACCCTCGAGGGGACGCCTATGACTACAATGAATAATCTATTCGACAGCACGATGTACTTCGGTGGCAATGCGCCATTTGTAGAAGAGCTGTACGAAAACTATCTAAATAATCCGACTGCGGTGCCGGAAGAGTGGCGCGAATATTTTGATCGCCTGGCTCAAATGCCTGGCTTTGTCGCTCGTGACGTTGCACATGCTCCGGTCGTTTCCGCCTTTGCTGAGCTAGCCAAAGACGGTGGATTCCGGCCTGCGCCTGCCGTTGGTGGTGATAACAGGAAGCAATCCGCGGTGGGACAATTAGTTACCGCATACCGCTCGATGGGAACCCGCTGGGCTGATCTGGACCCGCTCAAGCGATTGGCGCGTCCCCCGATTGATGAACTAGAGCCGTCCTTCTATGGATTTTCTGACGCAGATCTTAACCAGACTTTCAGCGTTGGCTCGCTCAAAGGATTGCCCGAAACAGCCAAGTTGGTTGATATCCTGGAAACATTGAAGCAAACATATTGCGGCACCATTGGTGTTGAGTATATGTACATGGCTGATTACGGTGAGAAGCGTTGGCTTCAGGAGCGATTGGAAGGTATTCGCTCGCGTCCTTCATATACTGCCGATCAGAAAAAGCGCCTACTTGAGCGTTTGACCGCAGCTGAAACACTTGAACGTTATCTCCATACAAAATACGTTGGTCAAAAGCGATTCTCTCTTGAGGGAGGTGAGTCTCTGATCGTTGCCTTAGACGAGGCGATCCGCTCAAGTGGAACTCGCGGTGTTGATGAGATCGTGATCGGTATGGCTCACCGTGGCCGCCTTAACGTGCTGGTTAATACCTTGGGTAAAGCCCCGTCCATGCTATTCGCCGAGTTTGAGGGTAAGAAAAAGGTCGATCTGACTGCTGGCGATGTCAAATATCACATGGGCTTTTCGTCGGATGTTTCGACACCGCAAGGTCCTTGCCACCTTACGCTAGCCTTCAACCCATCTCACCTTGAAATTGTCAATCCGGTGGTTGAGGGGTCGGTCTATGCTCGTCAAGTCCGTCGCGGAGACGGTAGTAAAGCGAAAATATTACCGGTGATTGTTCACGGTGATTCGGCGGTCATTGGTCAGGGCGTTAATCAGGAAATGTTGAATTTCGCCCAAACTCGTGGCTATGGCACGGGCGGCTCGATTCACATCGTTGTAAACAACCAGATTGGTTTCACGACCAGCGACCCGCGTGACTACCGCTCGGGCCACTACTGCACCGACATATTCAAGATGGCGGATGCGCCTATTTTCCACGTCAATGGTGATGATCCAGAGGCGGTTGCCTTGGTGACTCAGATTGCTGTTGAATATCGGCAAACCTTCAGTAAGGATGTCGTAATCGATATCGTCTGCTTCCGTAAGCTTGGTCATAATGAGCAAGACGAGCCGATGGTGACGCAGCCATTGATGTATAAGATAATTTCCAAACATCCAGGAACTCGCCGTTTGTACGGTGACAAGCTAATCGCAGAAGGTGTTTTGCCGGCGGACGGCCCGGATCAGATGATTCAGGAATATCGTGAGCATCTGGATAAGGGCGAGTTGCTTTATAACCCGGTTCTGGCCGGATACAAGCATCCAAACATGATCGATTGGACGCCGTTCCTCACCAAGAAATACATCGAAAACTGTGATACCACAGTTCCGATGACCGAATTGAAGCGTCTTTCTCAACGTTTGACGACTCTTCCAGAAGGCTTTACGCTGCATTCTCGGGTCAAAAAAATTGTTGAGGACCGTGCCTCCATGGGCGAGGGAAAGCTGCCTGTAGACTGGGGTATGGCAGAAAATCTTGCCTATGCTTCGCTTCTTGTTTCGGGGTATGGCATACGTATTTCCGGTGAGGACGTGGGTCGTGGCACCTTCTTCCATCGTCACGCAGCATTCCATGATCAGAATCGGGAGAGCTGGGACAAGGGTACCTATATCCCGTTGAAGCACCTGCAAGAAAAGCAGTCCGGTTTCCACTGCTATGATTCGGTGCTTTCGGAAGAGGCTGTTCTTGCGTTTGACTACGGATATGCCACAGCAAATCCGTATGAGTTGGTGATCTGGGAAGGCCAGTTCGGCGACTTCGCCAATGGCGCGCAAGTTGTCATCGACCAGTTCATTACGTCTGGCGAGGCGAAGTGGGGACGTGCATGTGGTCTCGTCATGCTGCTTCCGCATGGTTATGAGGGCCAGGGCCCTGAGCATTCATCGGCGCGTCTGGAACGATTCATGAACCAGTGCGCAGAGATGAATATGGAGGTCTGCGTGCCTACGACGGCTGCGCAAGTTTTCCATATGCTCCGTCGTCAGGCGCTCCGCATGCAGCGCAAGCCCTTGGTTGTGATGTCTCCGAAGTCATTGCTACGCCATAAGGATGCAGCGTCGCCGCTTGAAGATCTTGCCAATGGTGAATTCAAACGGGTCATTGGTGAAGTCGATGATCTGGATGGCAAGAAGGTCAAGCGTGTCGTTCTTTGTTCCGGCAAGGTTTACTATGACTTGCTGGCAGCGCGACGCGAGAAGAAAATTACGGACATTGCGCTGGTTCGTTTAGAACAGTTGTATCCGTTCCCGCAGGCTTCGCTGCAGGAAGAAATGGCCAAGTACCCGAAGGCAACCGAAATCGTCTGGTGTCAAGAAGAACCGCGCAATCAAGGTGCCTGGTACTGGATTGCTTCCCGTCATCACCTCGATTCGCAAATTGGTGCCAAGCGCAAATTGTTGCTGGTTTCGCGCCCGGCATCACCATCGCCAGCTGTTGGTTATCTGGCCAAGCACAACGAGCAACAAAAGGCACTGGTCGAGTCCGCGTTGGGCAAGATTGAGTACTAATAACTAAAACAGAGTGGAGTCACTATGAGCATTATCGAAGTTCAAGTTCCCCAGCTGTCCGAGTCCGTTGCCGAAGGCACACTCGCATCCTGGAAAAAGAAAGTTGGAGATGCCGTTGCACGCGACGAAATCCTGATTGATATCGAAACCGACAAAGTTGTTCTTGAGGTCCCGTCACCGGGTGCCGGGGTTCTGGTCGAAATCATCAAGGCAGATGGCGAAACTGTTGTATCCGGTGAATTGATCGCTCGCATCGATACCGAAGCCAAGGCGGGCGCTGCTGCACCGGCCCCCGAAGCAAAGCCGGCGGCTGCCGCCGCACCGGCGCCTGCCGCTGCGGCTCCGGCTGGTACAGCCAGCCCGTCTGCTCGCAAAATTCTTGATGAGAAGGGTGTCGCTGCGGCGGATGTCGCGGGTTCTGGTCGTGGTGGACGGGTTACCAAGGAAGATGCTGTTGCTGCTGCGCCGAAGGCTGGCCCGGTTGCTGCACCAGCCGCTGCCAAGGCAGCCATGCCGACACCGTCGGTGGCGGTTGCCTTGGGTGATCGTACCGAGCAGCGTGTGCCGATGTCTCGTCTGCGCGCCCGTATCGCTGAGCGTCTGTTGCAGTCTCAGCAAACCAACGCCATTCTGACCACGTTCAACGAAGTGAACATGGGTCCGATGATGGCGTTGCGCAAGCAGTACGGCGAAAAGTTCGAAAAGGCACATGGTGTCCGGCTAGGCTTCATGGGATTCTTCGTCAAGGCAGCCTGTGCCGCCCTGCAGAAATTCCCGATCCTGAATGCCTCGGTCGACGGTAATGACATCGTTTATCACGGCTTTATCGACATCGGTATTGCCGTTGGTTCGCCGCGTGGTCTGGTCGTACCGATCATCCGTAATGCCGACCAGATGAGCATCGCCGAAATCGAAAAGAAAATCGCCGAATTCGGTGCCAAGGCCAAGGATGGCAAGCTGTCCATCGAAGACCTGACCGGCGGTACCTTCTCGATCTCCAACGGCGGCATCTTCGGTTCCATGATGTCCACCCCGATCATCAACCCGCCGCAGTCTGCGATCCTCGGCATCCATGCCACCAAGGACCGCGCGATGGTTGAGAACGGTCAAGTGGTTGTGCGTCCGATGAACTATCTGGCCATGTCCTACGATCACCGAATCATTGACGGCCGCGAAGCTGTCCTTGGTCTGGTGACCATGAAGGAAGCGCTGGAAGATCCTTCGCGCCTGTTGCTCGGCGTCTAATCGACGTTGCCTGGCGCCAGTTCCCCGTTAAAGGGGGCTGGCGCTTTTGCACATTTAAGATCTGAAAGGTTATTCATGTCCAAGCAATTTGACGTGCTCGTTATCGGTGGTGGCCCCGGCGGCTATATTGCAGCCATTCGTGCTTCGCAGCTCGGTTTTTCCGCCGCTTGTGCCGAATCCAATTCGTATGCCGACCCAAAGGGTGAGCCCCGCCTCGGTGGCACCTGTCTCAACGTGGGCTGCATTCCCTCCAAGGCTCTGCTTCATACCTCTCACTTGTTCGAGGAGACTGGCCACAGTTTCGAGGAACAAGGTATCAAGGTGGGCAAGGCCAGCATCGATGTGCCGGTCATGAAGGCACGCAAGGATGGTGTGGTCAATCAATTGACCGGCGGCATCAAGATGCTGTTGAAGAAGAACAAGGTTACCTTCCTGCCGGGTCATGGTTCTTTTGTCGCCAAGGAAGGCGAGTTCTGGAAGGTCATGGTCGGCACTGAAGAGGTGCTGGCCAAGCAGGTGATCGTCGCTACTGGCTCCAAGGCACGCCATCTGCCAAATCTGCCGGTCGACCAGAAAATCGTCATGGATAACGAAGGCGCGCTGAATCAGGAATCCGTGCCGAAGAAGCTGGCCATTATCGGCGCCGGTGTCATCGGTCTGGAAATGGGCTCGGTCTGGCGTCGGGTTGGTTCTGAGGTTACGGTTCTTGAAGCCATGCCTGATTTCCTGGCTGCCGCTGATGTTGACGTTGCCAAGGAAGCGCTCAAGCTGTTTACCAAGCAAGGCCTCAACATCCAGATGGGCGTCAAGATTGGCGACATCAAGGCGACCAAGAAATCCGTATCCATTGCCTACACCGACAAGGATGGCAAGGAGCAGAAGCTGGATGCCGATCGCCTGATCGTCTCCATCGGCCGCGTGCCGAATACGGACGGTCTGAATGCCGAAGCTGTTGGCCTCAAGCTGGATGCCCGTGGTTTTGTTGATGTTGATGCTCATTGCAAGACCAACCTGCCGGGTGTTTGGGCCATCGGTGACGTTGTGCGCGGCCCGATGCTGGCGCACAAGGCACATGAAGAAGGCG
>Ga0209023_10001672_pt1 | contig 29117 bp, 30 predicted proteins | sample LakOneMetagenome_FD_187468 | JGI IMG/M metagenome (GOLD analysis project Ga0209023, IMG submission 187468) | Freshwater and sediment microbial communities from Lake Erie, Canada (SPAdes) (version 2) | ecosystem: Environmental > Aquatic > Freshwater > Lentic | place: Lake Erie, Canada...
TCTAGTGGCGCCGGGCCGGGCGCGCGACGCCGTCGCATTCGACGCTGTGCATCCGGGGTTTTTCGTCGTCGCGGCTGGGAACCGAGATTGGCGGGCCGGGCGCGCGCGCCGAACTGGACGAGGTGCCCGAGCAGGTTTGGGTGCAATCGGACAACGGGCCGGACGGGCTACGCATTCTGGCCGGCCACAATGGCTATGCGCCGACCCATGGCATGACCCATATTCGCCAGATAACGCTGTCGGTCGACGGCCGAAGCCTGCGGGGCGAAGATACGCTGGGGGCGATGACCGCCACCGACCGGCGCAGGTTCGACAAGCTCATGCCGCGCCTGAAGATGCAGGGAATCGACTTCGACATACGTTTTCATCTTCACCCCGATGTCGATGCGACGCTCGATCTTGGTGGGGCCGCCGTGTCGATGGCGTTGAAGAGCGGCGAAACCTGGGTCTTCCGCCACGATGGGATCGGTGAGTTGAAGCTGGAGCCTTCGGTCTATCTCGAATCCGGGCGGTTGAAGCCGCGCGCGACCAAGCAGATCGTTCTGTCCGGTATTGTCCTCGATTATGCGTGCCAGTTGGGCTGGACGTTGGCCAAAGCCCACGATACGCCCAATGCCGCGCGCGACACGGTCCGCGAAGACGACCCCGACCTTAGCTGAGGATACTGCCCAGGTGACAAAAACGCCGACCACCAATGGCCCCGACCGTGCTCCCCTGCGCCGCGCGCTTCTTTCGGTGTCCGACAAGACCGGGCTGGTCGATTTCGCCCGTGCGCTCGACCAGCGGGGGATCGCGCTGCTGTCGACCGGCGGCACGGCACATCTTTTGCGGCAGGCGGGACTGACCGTCACCGATGTGGCGGATGTGACCGGGTTTCCCGAAATGATGGATGGCCGGGTCAAGACGCTGCACCCCAAGGTCCACGGCGGCCTGCTGGCGTTGCGCGACGACCCCGATCATGCTGCCGCAATGGAGTTGCACGGGATCGACGGGATCGATCTTCTTGTGGTCAACCTTTACCCGTTCGAGGAAGCCGTGGCGTCGGGCGCCGACTACGCGACCTGTGTCGAGAATATCGATATCGGCGGACCGGCCATGATCCGGGCGGCCGCCAAGAACCATGCGTATGTCACGGTTGTGACTGATGTGGCCGACTACCAGGCTGTTCTGAATGAACTGGCCGAACAGGAAGGCATGACGCGGCTCGCGTTCCGCAAGGCATTGGCGCAGCGGGCCTATGCGCGAACGGCGGCCTATGACGCGGCCGTGTCGACCTGGATGGCGGGGGCCATCGGCGAGCCCACGCCGCGCCGGCGGGCCTTTGCCGGAACGCTGGCGCAGGCGTTGCGCTACGGCGAAAACCCACATCAAAAGGCCGCGTTTTACAGCGATGGGTCCAACCGGCCCGGAGTTGCGACCGCGTACCAGTGGCAGGGCAAGGAGCTGAGCTACAACAATATCAATGACACTGATTCCGCCTACGAGTTGGTCGCCGAATTCGACCCGGCGAAATCGGCGGCCTGCGCGATCATCAAGCATGCCAACCCCTGCGGTGTCGCACGCGGTGACAGCCTGATCGATGCCTATCGCCGGGCCTACGACTGCGACCGGACGTCGGCCTTTGGCGGGATCGTGGCGCTGAACCGGACGCTGGATGCGGTGACGGCGGAAGAGATCGCGGGAATTTTCACCGAAGTGGTAATCGCTCCGGGTGCCGACGACGCGGCGCGCACGGTCTTTGCGCGAAAGCCCAATCTGCGGCTTCTCACGGTCGCCGGGCTGCCGGATCCGGCGGCGCCGGGCCTGGCCTTTCGCCAGGTGGCGGGCGGCTTTCTCGTGCAGGACCGCGACAATGGCTGGCTTGACGCGACCGGGCTTCGCGTTGTGACGCGGCGGGCGCCGGATGCACACGAAATGGCCGACCTGCTGTTCGCCTGGAAGGTGGCCAAGCATGTCAAATCGAACGCTATCGTTTATGTGAAGGACGGCGCCACGGTTGGGATCGGCGCCGGACAGATGAGCAGGATCGATTCCACCCGCATCGCGGCGCGCAAATCGCAGGACATGGCTGAAGCGCTGGGGCTGCCCGCACCGCTGACCGTCGGTGCAGTTGTGGCGTCGGATGCGTTCTTTCCCTTTGCAGACGGACTTGTCGCCGCGGCCGAGGCGGGGGCGACGGCGATCATCCAGCCGGGAGGCTCGATGCGCGATGCGGATGTGATCGCTGCGGCCGACGAACGCGGGCTGTCGATGGTGTTCACCGGCATGCGCCATTTCCGGCACTGAGGTTACATGCGCCCCTTGCCCCTTGCCGCCCTTGCGGTCTTCGCGGCTGACCAGATCAGCAAGTTTCTGGTCGTGCAGGTTCTTGAGCTTGACCGGCGTCAGGAGATTGACGTTCTGGCGCCGTTCCTGCGGTTTCGCATGGCCTGGAATCAGGGGATCAACTTCGGCCTGCTGTCGAATACGGCCGATCTGGCGCGCTGGCTGCTGATTGCGCTGGCGCTGGCGATCGCCGCCTGGATCTGGCGCTGGTCGCGCCGCGAACCCGGCAACCGGCCGGTACAGATCTCTGGCGGCCTTCTGATCGGGGGCGCGCTCGGCAATGTGATCGACCGTCTTCTCTATGGGGCGGTGGCCGATTTCATCAACATGTCGGCGCCGGGTTTCGACAATCCCTATTCCTTCAACATCGCCGATATTGCCATTTTCTTCGGGGCGCTTGGCCTCGTGATTTTCTCGGGCCGGGACAAGACCCCGTGACGCGCGGAAATTCATAGGCTAAGAGGTGTCCGTCAGGTGCGGGAGTCATGCATGCGGGTCAACAATTGCATCCTTGGGGTCGCGGCAGTGGCCACATTGGCGTTGTCGGCCTGTGGCGGAGGTGCCGACAAGGTGCCGCACCTCATGCATCTGCATCCGCAGACCCGCAGCCCGGACGAATTTGCCGTGCTGCCGACCAAGCCCCTGACCCTACCGGACGATCTGAAAAAGCTGCCCGAGCCGACGCCGGGGGGCGCGAATATTACCGATCCGACACCGGAAGCCGATGCGATCGCGGCGCTGGGCGGCAAGGACAGGCCGCTGACGCCGGGCAAGATCGCCGCCGCAGATGCCGGGCTGGTGAGCCATGCGCTGCGTTTCGGCGCGGCGTCTGACATCCGCCAGACGCTGGCGGCAGAGGATCTCGAATACCGCCGGAAGAACAATGGCCGCCTGCTCGAACGGATTTTCAATACCAATGTCTACTACAAGGCCTATAGCAATATGGCGCTCGACCAATATGTCGAGCTGGAATATTGGCGGGCCCAGGGGGTGCGCACGGTCAGCGCCCCGCCGCAAAACGTTGCGAAAAACAAGTAGCGGCCCGGTGTCTTTAGACGCGGCCGCGCCGCAACGGAGGACGGGATGACCCGCCTGATCTGCGGCCTTGTGGCTGCGCTGCTTTGCCTCGGTTCCACGGCCTGGGCGGGCGATGTCACCAGTTTTTCCCTGACGAACGGATTGCAGGTTGTGGTGATCGAGGATCACCGCGCCCCCGTGGTGACGCAGACGATCTGGTATCGCGCCGGTTCGGGGGATGAAAGGCGCGGCAAGTCCGGCATTGCGCATTTCCTCGAACATCTGATGTTCAAGGGGACCAGGGCGGTGCCGTCCGGCGAATTCTCAAAGATCGTCGAGGCGAACGGCGGCGATGACAATGCGTTCACTACCGCCGATCATACCGCCTATTTCCAGCGCCTCGCTGCCGACCGGCTTGGCCTTGTCATGCGGATGGAAGCCGACCGAATGCGCGGCCTGATCCTGTCGGAAGACGGTGTGAAGACCGAGCGTCAGGTCATTCTGGAAGAACGCAGCCAGCGGATCGACAGCCAGCCCGAGGCGCTGTTCGGCGAACAGATGATGGCGGCGCAATTCCTGAACCAGCCTGACGGGACGCCGGTCATCGGCTGGCGGCACGAGATGGAGCGGCTTTCGCGCCAGGATGCGCTGGATTGGTACCGGCTTTACTATGCACCCAACAACGCCACACTGGTCGTCGCGGGGGATGTCGCCCGGGCGGCGGTCAGGCGGTTGGCCGAAAAGTATTATGGCCCGATAAAGCCCAGCCCCGGCATCCACGCCCGCGTCCGCCCGTCCGAGCCGCCGCAACTGGCCGAGCGCCGGCTGGCGTTCGCCGACCCGAACATCGCCCAGCCCTATGTCACCCGCAGCTACCTGGCACCGCAACGCAAGGCTGGCGCCCAGCAACAGGCGGCGGCCCTGGAATTTCTCGCGGCGCTTCTTGGCGGCAGCCAGACTTCGCTTCTCTCGAAGGCTCTGGTCTTCGATCAGAAGATCGCCGTCGGTGCGGCGGCGGGGTATGACGGGCTTTCGTTGGATGCGACGACTTTTTCGCTGTACATCCAGCCCGCCCCCGGTATCGCGCTCGGGGATGCCGAAGCGGCGATGGATAAGGTGATCGCCGATTTCCTGAAGAACGGGATCGACCCCGATCAGTTCCGGCGCCTCAAGACCCGGATCGCCGCACAGCTTGTCTATCAGAAAGACAATGTCGGCGATCTCGCCAACGACTATGGCGCCGGATTGAGCTCGGGCCTGACGCTGAAAGATGTCGAAGACTGGCCCGCGGTTCTGCAATCGGTGACTGAAGATCAGGTCATGGCGGCCGCGCGTGCGCTGTTCGACCGGCGCCACAGCGTGACCGGCTGGGCGATGCGCAGCGCCGACGAGGAGAAGGTGCAATGATCCGAGCGCTTTTCGCGGGGCTTTTCCTGATGGCGGCATCGCCGCTTTGGGCCGAGGTCCGCATTGCCGAGGTCACGTCGCCCGGCGGCATCAGGGCCTGGCTGGTCGAGGATCATGGCATTCCCTTCACCGCGCTGAGCCTGCAGTTTCGTGGCGGCACATCGCTGGACGCGCCGGGCAAGCGTGGCGCCGTGGCGCTGATGGCAGGGCTTTTGGAGGAAGGGTCAGCGGGCCGCGATTCGCAGGGTTTTGCCAATGCGCGCGACGATCTGGCCGCCCAGTTCGGTTTCGACGCCGATGCGGACGGGGTAACGGTCTCGACCCGATTTCTCACCGACAACCGCGACCGGGCGGTTGACCTTTTGCGCGGGGCGCTTGCCGATCCGGCTTTCGATCCGGCGTCGGTCGCGCGGGTGCGCGGGCAAATATTGTCGATCCTGCAATCGAACGCCATCTCGCCCGACACGATCGCGTCGGAAACCTTTGCCCATATCGTCTTTGGCGATCATCCCTATGGGTCGCATGAAATGGGCACCGAAGACAGCGTCAAGGGCCTGACGCGCGACGACCTTGTGGCGGCCAAGGCCGCGACGATGGCGCGCGACCGGATGTATGTTGCGGCCGTCGGCGATATTACCCCAGCCGAACTTGGCATCGTTCTGGATCGGCTTCTGGGTGGTCTGCCGGAAAAGGGCGCGCCGCTTCCTGCCCGCGCCGACCCGCGGTTTTCCGGCGCGACCAGAGTGGTCGACTTCGATACGCCGCAGTCGGTGGTCGTCTTCGGGCAGAAGGGGTTGAAGCTGACCGACCCCGACTATTATGCCGCGATGGTGCTTGACCAGATTGTCGGCGGTTCGGGCTTTACCGCGCGGCTGATGAATGAGGTCCGCGAAAAGCGCGGGCTGACCTACGGAATTTCGACCGGCCTTGTGTCGGCTGATCTGGCCGAAACCTGGCAGGGGGGCTTTTCGTCGGGCAATGACAAGGTGGCCGAGGCGATCAAGGTGGTGCGCGCAGTATGGGCCGACACCGCCGCGAACGGCGTGACCCAGAAAGAGCTGGACGCGGCCAAGACCTATCTGACTGGCTCCTATCCCCTGCGCTTCGACGGCAATTCCAAGATAGCTTCGATCCTGGTTGGAATGCAGATGCAGGGCCTGCCCATCGACTATGTTGCCAGGCGCAACGGCCTGGTCGAGGCGGTGACGCTGGGCCAGGTCAACCGGCTGGCGCGCAGGCTGATGACGCCCGACGCGCTGACCTTTGTCGTGGTCGGCGGCCCAACCGGGCTTGCTTCGACACGGTAGGCCGCGTCTTGTGCATGGCCGAATCTGCGTGGCCGTGCTAATGCTAGGGGTATGAACGCCGAAACACCCAATATGCGCCCCAATCCCGACCGACCGGTGATCCGCCAGCTTGATGAAGCGGCGGTCAACCGGATCGCGGCGGGCGAGGTTGTGGAACGCCCCGCATCGGCGGTCAAAGAGATGGTGGAAAATGCGCTCGACGCCGGCGCGCGGCGGATCGAGGTTGCCTATGCCGATGGCGGCAAGGTTCTGATTCGGGTGGCCGACGATGGTTGTGGGATGACGGCGGCTGATTTGCCGCTGGCATTGGCCCGCCATGCGACGTCGAAGATCGACGGCAGCGATCTTTTGAACATCCACACGTTCGGGTTCCGGGGCGAGGCACTGCCGTCGCTCGGTGCTGTCGGGCGGCTGACGGTGACCAGCCGCGCGGCAGGGCACGAGGCGGCGGCGATTTCGGTGGCGGGCGGCCGCGAAAGCCACGTCCGCCCGGCGGCGCTGACGCGCGGCACCGTCGCGGAACTGCACGACCTTTTCTACGCTACGCCGGCGCGGCTCAAGTTTCTGCGGTCCGACCGGGCCGAGGCGCAGGCCATCGGCGATGTGATCCGGCGGCTGGCTATGGCCGAACCCTATGTTTCATTCCTTCTCCGCGATGTTTCGGGTGGCGGCGAAGGGCGGTTGATCCTGCGGGCCGATGCCGAACAGGGGGAATTGTTCGAGGCGCTGGCCCTCAGGCTGCGCGGCGTGATCGGCGCAGATTTTGCCGACAATGCGCTGGCGATTGATGCCGAGCGCGACGGGCTGCGGCTGACCGGTTATGCGGCGCTGCCGACCTATTCGCGGGGCGCGGCGATCGAGCAATATCTGTTCGTGAACGGTCGCCCGGTACGTGACAAGTTGCTGGTCGGCGCGCTGCGCGCGGCCTATCAGGATGTTCTGTCGCGCGACCGGCATCCTGCGGCGGCGCTGTTCCTGACGGTCAACCCCGAGCGGGTGGATGTGAATGTTCACCCCGCCAAGGCCGAGGTGCGGTTCCGCGAGCCCGGCATCGCGCGAGGCCTGATCGTTTCGGCCCTGCGTCACGCGCTGGCCGAAGCGGGGCATCGGGCGTCCTCTACGGTGGCCGGGATGACGCTCGGCGCGCTGCGGCCCGAAGCGCCGGCCGCGCCCCGCTATCAGATGGACCGGCCCTCGGGCGCGGTGCTTGGCCGCGCGCTTGCCTTTCAGGCGCCGCTCGCGCCCGGTTTTGCCGAGGCAAACGCGCGGTTCGAGCCGCCCACCGACAGGCCCGCCGAGGAGGCGCACCCGCTCGGTGCGGCCCGCGCGCAGGTTCATGAAAACTACATTATCGCCCAGACAGAAACCGGCATTGTCATCGTCGATCAGCATGCCGCGCACGAACGGCTGGTCTATGAACGACTGAAGGCACAGCGCGATGCGGCGGGTATTGCGGCGCAGGCGCTCTTGATCCCGGAAATCGTCGACCTGTCGGCGCAGGACGCCGCGGCCCTGCTGGAGCAGGCGCCCGAACTGGAGCGGCTTGGCCTTTCGGTCGAACCGTTCGGCGGCACGGCGGTTGCGGTGCGCGCCACGCCGGCGATCCTGGGGCAGGTAAACGCCGCCGCCCTGTTGCGTGACATTCTCGATGAACTCGCAGATCAGGGGCAAAGCCTGCGGCTGGCCGCGGCCATCGACGCGGTTCTGTCGCGCATGGCCTGCCATGGCTCGGTCCGGTCGGGCCGGCAGATGCGGCCCGAAGAGATGAATGCGCTCTTGCGCGAAATGGAGGCGACGCCCCTGTCGGGTCAGTGCAATCATGGGCGACCGACCTATGTGGAACTGAAGCTTTCCGATATCGAACGGCTATTCGGACGCACATGATCACGATTCTTGGCCAGAGCTATTCGCTGGACGATCCCGTCGTCGTTGCGGCACTCGCGGGCGGCGCGATGGTGCTTCTCCTTTTTGTGCTCGTCATTGTGACGATGCGTGCTGCCGGCAGGTCCGCCCGCATGGCCGAGCCGATGCTTTACCAGATGGGCGCCCTTGGCCAGCGGGTCCAATCGCTGTCGGACGGCCAACAACAGCTTTCCGGCGGGTTGCACCATGTGTCCGAGGCGCAGGCCGCCGCGCAGGCCAAGATGCTGCAATTGATGGAGGCGCGGCTTTCGGAAGTGTCGCGGGGCATGACCGAAAGCCTTCAAGGCACCGCGACCCGCACCGCCCGTAGCCTGGGCGACCTGCAGCAGCGGCTGGAAACGATCGACAAGGCCCAGGCGAATATCGAAAAACTTTCGGGTGATGTGCTGTCGTTGCAGGACATCCTGTCGAACAAGCAGACGCGCGGCGCCTTCGGGGAAATCCAGTTGAACGACATCGTTCACAAGGCGCTCCCGGCCGATTCGTTTACCATGCAGGCGACGCTGTCGAACGGCCGCCGCGCCGATTGCCTGATCCATCTGCCCAATCCGCCCGGCCCCATCGTCATAGACAGCAAGTTCCCGCTGGAGGCTTACGAGGCCTTGCGGCGTGCGACCAACAATGCCGAGGTGATCGAGGCGCAACGGATGATGCGGATCGCGGTTCGCAGCCACATCAAGGCGATTGCCGAACGCTATATCCTGGACGGAGAAACCGCCGATGGCGCCCTGATGTTCCTGCCGTCCGAGGCCGTCTATGCCGAACTTCATGCCAATTTTCCCGAACTGGTGCGCGAAGGTTTCGCCCTGAAGGTCTGGATCGTGTCGCCCACCACTTGCATGGCGACATTGAACACGATGCGCGCCATCCTTAAGGATGCCCGGATGCGCGAACAGGCGGGCGCGATCCGCGCAACGCTGCGCCAATTGCACCGCGATGTCGAGATCGTGGTCGAGCGCGTCGACAAGCTGAACACTCATTTCAATCAGGCGCGAGCCGACCTCGACGGGATTTCGACCGCTGCCGAACGCGCTGGCAAGCGGGCGGCGCGGCTCGACAACTTTGATTTCGAGGAAATCGCGCCAGCCGACGCCAGCCTCCGCGTGGTGCCGCTCGTCAAAGGGTGAGGCGCGGCGGCAAGCCCGGTTTTCACCTTATGTTCCGCGCGCTATAGTCTGCCCATCATGCCCTCGATTTGCCGGGAATGTTTCTGCCAGTTCGACGCGGGCAACCCCTTGCCGGCGACGGTGGTGCGCTGCCCGGCGTGCCGGTCGCCCCGCGTTCTGTCGCACCCGGAGCTTTTTACCCTGTCGATAGCCCATATGGATTGCGACGCGTTCTATGCGTCGGTCGAAAAGCGCGACAATCCCGCGCTGCGCGACAAGCCGGTGATCGTGGGCGGCGCCCATCGCGGCGTCGTATCGACCTGCTGTTACCTGGCCCGCATCAAGGGCGTTCGGTCGGCGATGCCGATGTTCCAGGCGTTGAAGCTTTGCCCCGAGGCGGTGGTCATCAAGCCGCGTGGCAGCCACTATGCCGCCGTGTCGCGCCAGATCCGGGCCCTGATGGAGGAGTTGACGCCGCAGATCGAGCCTTTGTCGCTGGACGAAGCGTTCCTCGACCTGACCGGCACGACCCGCCTTCACCACGCGCCACCGGCGCTGATGCTGGCCCGGCTTCTGAAACGGATCGAGAGCGAGGTCGGGGTTACCGGGTCGGTCGGCCTGTCGCACAACAAGTTCCTTGCCAAGATCGCCTCTGACCTCGACAAGCCGCGTGGGTTTTCGGTAATCGGCAAGGCCGATACGACGGCATTCCTGCGGGGCAAGCCGGTGCGGCTGATCTGGGGCGTGGGCGCGGCGATGCAGGCCAGCCTGGAGGGCGCCGGGATCCGAAATTTCGACGACCTGCTGCGGTGGGAGCGCAAGGACCTTGGCCGCCGGTTCGGTCATATGGGTGACCGGCTCTGGCATCTGGCGCGTGGCGAGGACCATCGGAGGGTCAATCCGCACGAACCGATGAAGTCGATCTCGGCGGAAACCACCTTCGATTCCGACACCGCTGACCGAGAGCTTCTCGACGGCCACATCTGGCGCCTGTCCGAGCGGGTCGCGGACCGGGCCAAGGCCAAGGATCTTGCCGGACAGAGCGTTACGCTGAAACTTCGGCGGGCAGACTTTTCACTGTTGACGCGAAGCCACAAGCTTCGGGATGCGACGCAGATCGCCGATCGGCTTTACCTTGCGGCAGCCGATCTCATGGCGGGGGTGACCGATCCCGGGCCGTTCCGGTTGATCGGCGTCGGCCTATCCGAGATTGTGACCGCCGCCGATGCCGACCTGATCGGCGATCTTCTTGACCCGGGCGCGGCACGGAGGGCTGGGGCCGAACGTGCCGCCGACAAAATTCGCGCGCGGTTTGGCAGGAATGCGATCGTCAAGGGACGGGCGCTGCGGTGACTATTCGGCGGCAAGCGCCCCCTGGCTGCGGCCGATTTCGGCAATATCGGCCAGAACCCCGTCGAGAAGCTGCTTGAAGGCGGGAAAATGGGCATTCGGCCGGATGGAAAGTTCATCCATGTACAGCGCGCGGTCCATTTCAATCTGCACCGCGTGCTGGCCGGCGGCCGGCCGGCCGTAGGATTGGGTGATGTAGGCGCCGGCGAAGGGAGCATTGCGGGCGACGTTGAGGCCACGGGCGCGGAACGCTTCTTCGATAAGGTCGACGATCGGGGTCGCCGCCGCTGCGCCATAACGGTCGCCGATCACGATCGCGGGCCGGCGACCCGCGCGCGACGCGATCGCGTCCATCGCTTCGTGCGGCATCGAGTGAACGTCGATCAGCACGGCCTGGCCGAAAAGCCGGCGCGATTCGTCCAGAAGCCTTTGCAGCTGGCTGTGATAGGGGTGCCAGACATCGCGGATACGCCGCTGTGCCTCGACCATCGGGATCTTGCCGCGGTAGATGGCGCGTCCGCCGGCGACGACACGCGGAATCACCCCCAGCCCCGACAGGACGCGCGGATTGTGCGACAGGCTTAGCGCGCCATCGACCACGGCGGGGTCGAGTTCGTCCGGGCCGCGGTTGAGATCCAGATAGGCGCGCGGGCAGGTCGCCACCAGAAGGGGGGCGCCCAAGCCAGGGACGCTGCCCAAAAGCTGATCGACAAACGCATCTTCCGATGTGCGGATCGTGCGCTGATCCAGGACGGTGTCGCGCAGGAAAGCCTCGGGATAGCGGCGCCCGCTGTGGGGCGAGCAGAAAACGACGCTTGTCAGACGCCGCGTCGGCAAAAACAGATTGAATGCTTCTTCGGTCATGCGCCGTCCTTCGTTCGGGCCAGCTTAGCCGCAAAATCGGCGTTTCCAAACCCCCTTGAAAGCCACGCCGACTCCTTTTATAGACCCCGAGACCGACGCGGTTCCGCCCGCGTCCTTATTATTTTGGACAGGCGGACCAAGACGGACGGGCGGTTAGCTCAGCGGTAGAGCACTACGTTGACATCGTAGTGGCCACTGGTTCGATCCCAGTACCGCCCACCATTCACCGCCCCGGTCCGCCGGGGCATCAGGGTTCATGGCGCACGCCGTTTCGTGCATTGGCGCCGCGAAGGAGAAGAACGATGAAGGTTGCGAACTCGCTCCGCTCGCTCAAGCAGCGTCACCGCGATTGTCAGATCGTGCGCCGCAAGGGCCGCGTCTATGTGATAAACAAGACGCAGAAGCGCTACAAGGCCCGCCAGGGCTGAGCCGCGCCCACCGGGCAAACACAAAGGCCGCCGGGATTGCCCTCGGCGGCCTTTTCGTGTGGCCTTGGCCGCCATCAATCGCCGGGCGATACCTCCGCCTTCGCCTTGACGATGCCTTCACGCACCCTGCGGCCGACGACGATCGGCAGCATGAAGCCGACAACTGCGAAGATCCAAAGCGTGATCGACAACGGCGATGCAACCAGCGCCCCCCAGTCGCCGTTCGATATGGTCATGGCGCGGCGCAGGTTCGCCTCCATCAGATTGCCAAGCAGGATGCCCATGATGATCGGCACCAGCGGAATGTCGAATTTGCGCAAGACCCAGCCGATGACCCCGAACACCACCATCACCATAAGATCGAAGGTCGACCCGGATATGCCGTAGATACCGACGAACGAGATCATCGCCACCAGCGGCATCAGGTACTTCGGCGGGATCAGAAGCACGCGGGCAAAGATGCCGACCAGCGGCAGGTTCAATGCCAACAGCATGAAGTTGGCGATGAACAGCGCCGCGATCAGCCCCCAGACGATGTCGGGGTGCTGGGTGAAGAGAAGCGGCCCCGGGGTCACGTTCAGCGACAACAGAACCGCCAGCAGCACCGCCGTGGTGCCTGACCCCGGCACGCCCAGCGCCAGCATCGGCACCAGCGCGCCGCCGGCGGCCGCGTTGTTGCCGGCCTCGGGTGCGGCCACGCCGCGCGGGTCGCCCTTGCCGAATGTGCCGTTGCGGCCGTTCACCTGCTTTTCCGCCGCATAGGCCATGAACGAGCCGAGCGAGGCGCCCGCACCCGGCAGGACACCGGCGAGAAAGCCGATGATGGTCGACCGCATCATGGTAGGCAGGCAGTGACGGATCAGGCTGAACGAGGCGACGGGCCTTCCGATGGAGATCTGCGGACGGCTGGCCTGCGCTGCTTTCGCCCCATCGGAGGTGCCGCCGCTGTGCTCCAGAAAGATGAACACTTCGGACAGGGCGAAGAGCCCGACGATGGCGACGAGAAAGTCGATCCCGTCGTATAGGTGGACGATCCCGAAGGAAAAGCGCGGAACGCCTGTCTGGCCGTCGACGCCGATCATGGCGATGCCAAGCCCGAAGGCCGCCGCCCAGGCCGCCTTGGCCTGGTTGGTCGAAGAAATGCCGCCCAGGGTGGCGAACGCCAGGGCGAACAGCGCGAAATATTCTGCCGGGCCGAAAAGTAGCGCCACCTTGACCAGTTGCGGGGCCAGAAGCACGAGCCCGCAGGTGGCGAAGAACGACCCGAAGAAGGACGCGATGCCCGAAATCGCCAGCGCTTCGCCCGCGCGCCCGGCGCGGGCCATCGGATAGCCGTCAAGCGTGGTCATCACTGCAGGTTCGTCACCCGGAATGTTGAGGAGGATCGAAGAAATCCGCCCCCCATACATCGCCCCGTAATAGACCGAGGTCAGAAGGATCAGCGCCGGCGTGGCACCGAGGCCCAGCGAAAAGGCAAGCGGCATCAGGATCGCCACCCCGTTTGACGGGCCAAGGCCAGGCAAGGCGCCGATGATCGTACCCAGAAAGCAGCCGATCAGCGCAAGCCCTATATTTTGAAAGGTAAAGGCGACGTCGAACCCATGCGCCAGGTTTGCAAGCGTGTCCATCGTTCAGACCCCCAATGGTCCGGTGGCCAGCGTCAGGCCCAGGATCAGATGAAAGACGACATAGATGCCGCCAGAGGTCGCCAGCCCGGCCAGCGCCGCCGCCAAAGGCGCCGCCCCAAGGCGCCAGCTCAGATAGGCACTGGCCAGCGCGGTCGACACCACAAACCCGGCAGCCGGCAGAAGATAGATGTAGGCGATCATCACCCCAAGGCCCGCGCCGATCTCGGCCAGCCGGCCCAGGGGCGGCCAGTGGGGTGCAGCGTCGGGGCGCAGAAGGATCGTCAGGCCCGCGAGCGCGAAAAGGGCAGCAATGATGATCGGAAAGGTCTTGGGCCCGACCGGATCCGAAATGAAGCTCGTCTCGATCAGCGTCGCCTGCCAGGCATAAAAGGCGGCCAGCGCAAGGCTGACGCCGCCCAGAACACGATCTCCCACCGTATGTCCCCCCCCCTTTGTGAAGCCCGCGGCGCGTTCATACGCGCCGCGGAACCTGGCTTACTTGATCAACCCGATTTCGCGCGAGATCGCCTGGATGCTGGCGACCGAGTCCGCGACATAGGCCTGAAAATCGGCCGGGGCGACATTGATCGGCGCAAGGCCGTTCTGGGCCATGACACCTTTCCACTCGTCTGAGCCGTAGACCTTGGCCACCGCGTCCTGCCAGTAGGCGAAGGCTTCGTCCGACATGCCGCCGGGCGCATAGAACCCGCGCCAGTTGGCACCAACCGCGTCGATCCCCTGTTCCTTGGCAGTCGGGAAGCTGCCGAAATCGCCCGGCAGCCGCTCGGGCGACAGAACGGCGATCACCTTGATGTCGCCGGAATCGACAAAGCCCTTGGCTTCGGAAGCATCGCCGGAAAAGGCCTGAACCGACCCGGCCAGAAGTTGCGTCACAGCCTCGCCGCCGCCATCGAAGGCGACATATTTGACCGACCGCAGGTCGGTGATGCCGGCCTTGCCCGCCGCGATCAGCACCTTGAGATGATCCCAGCCGCCAACGGCGGAACCGCCAGCGATTGAAACCGAGGTCGGATCAGCCTTGATCTTGTCCATCAGTTCGGGAAGCGTGTTGATCGGGCTCGCCTTGGCGACGGCGATGATCCCGTAATCGGCGCCGACCGCGCCGACCCAGCGGACCTGATCCATGGTGTTGCCCGGATAGGCGTTGGTCGCCAGGCGTGTGGCGGTCGCGGTCGAAGCGGCAACGATCAGATTGGTGTCGGTATTGCGCTTGCTGACCACCTCGGCGTAGGCAACGCCGCCGCCGCCACCGGCGAGATTCGTGACCTGCATCGAGCCTGGCACCAGCTTCAGATCCTGCATTGTCTTGCCGACCTGGCGGCAGGTGAAATCCCAGCCGCCGCCGGCATTGGCGGGTGCGATACATTCGGTCTGGCCGGGGTCGAAGGCGAGCGCGGGCGCCGCCATCAGGCCGGCGGCAAGCGCTAGGCCCGTCAGCCCCTTGCGGAGCGAAAGTGAAAGTTTCATTGAATTCCTCCCATCGGAATCGGATATGTGACGGGGCCGTCTCCGCCCCCGGTGCCCCTGACCCTAGGGCGCGATCCTGTCATGAACCTGTCATGCCCAATGTGCGCTTTGCCGCGACAGGGCCCGGCCTTATAGTCAATCGGCGGGGGGAGCTGGTCGAATGAGGCTGCTTTTGGTGGAAGACACGGAGGATGTTGCCGCTGCCGTCGTGGAAAGCTTCGCGCGCCGCGGCGATGCGGTTGATTGTGTGGGCACTGTCGCCGACGCTGTCGCAAGCCTTGCCGCGCAGGACTACGATCTGGCCATTCTCGACATCGAATTGCCAGATGGCGAAGGAACCGCGGTCTTGCGCGGCCTTCGCCAGACCGGTCAGGCGGTGCCGGTCCTGATGCTGACGGCGCGGGGCGAGGTGGGCGCGCGGATCGCCGCACTGGATCAGGGGGCTGACGATTACATGGTCAAGCCGTTCGATCTTGGTGAATTGCATGCGCGGGTGCGCGCGCTTGCTCGCCGGTCGACACCGGAACGGGGGGCGACGATTGCCTACGGCGATATCGTCTTTGACCCGGCCGGCCGAAGCCTGACAGTTTCCGGGCTGCCTGTCGTGCTGACCCGACGGGAATACAGCCTGCTTGAGGTGCTTCTGGCTAACCGGGGGCGTGTCGTGGCCAAGGATCATATCCATGACCGGATGTTTTCCTTCGCCGAGGAAGAGGTGGGGTTGAACACGATCGAAACCTACGTCGCGCGCCTGCGCCGCAAGCTGGAGGCGAGCCGCGTGACCATTCGTACGCTGCGCGGGCTTGGCTATCAGATGGTGTGCGATGGCTGATGCGACGGAGGCATCTGGCCGCACAGCGTCGCTGACGCTTCGATTTGCGGTGGCGCTGGCGCTCCTGCTCGGGGCCGGTGGCGCGGCGGTCGCGGTCGCTGCGGTTGCCTATGGCCGCAGCGCCGCCCGACAATCCTATGACCGGCTCCTGATCGGGGCCGCCAACCAGATCGCCGAGGCGCTCACCTTGCGCGACGGCGCCGTCAGCGTCGATATTCCGGTTGCGGCGTTCGAGCTTCTGGCGCTCGCGCCCGAGGACCGGATCGTCTATGCGGTCTATGGGCCGATGGGCGAACTGGTCACAGGATACGGCGGCTTGCAAATGCCCGGTCAGGCGCTGAGCAATGGCAGCTTCACCGGTGAACCGATCCGCCTTGCGACGGTCAAGCGGCGCTTTGCCGAGCGGGCCTTCAGCGGCACGGTGCAGGTTGTTGTGGGCCAGACATTGCGGGCGCGGACCGAACTGACCCGCCAGATCACCCGAAGCGCGCTTGTGGTGGTGGGCGCCGTCGGGCTCTTGATGTCGGCGCTTGCGATGTTCGCGGTCCGCTCGTCGCTTGTTCCCCTGCACCGGATCGAGCGCGCCCTGGCAGCCCGCGCCCCGGCTGACCTGACACCCCTCGGTGTTGCGGTTCCGGCCGAAATCGGCACGCTGGTGGGCGCGCTCAATCGGTTCATGGCGCGCATCGACCGTCAGGTGGTGGCCACGCAGCGACTGATCGGCGACGCCTCGCATCAGTTGCGCACGCCGATTGCCGCCCTTCGCGCCCAGGCCGAACTGGCCGCAGACGAACATGACCCCGAACGCCAGCGGGCCATCGTCGAGCGCATCCACCGCCGTGCGGTGTCGCTCAGCCGCCTGACAGACCAGCTTCTGAACCATGCGCTGATCATTCATCGCGCCGATTCCGTGCCGCTCGGCCGCCTCGATCTGCGGCGGGTGGCGATGCGGGCGGCCGAAGAGATCGACCGTGATTTTCGCACCACCACCCCGGACCTGCGGCTCGATCTGCCCGAGGATCCGGTCACGGTGCGCGGCGACGACCTGTCGTTGGCCGAAGCCTGCAAGAATTTGACCGCCAATGCGATCCGTCATGGGCGGGCGCCGGTCATCATCGCGGTGCGGGTCGAGGGCGCGAACGCCGTTCTCGCAGTTCAGGATCAGGGGCGGGGCATGCCCGAAGAGCACTGGTCCGATGCCGGCTGGCGCTACGCGCGCCGCGCCAGCGTGTCACCGACCCGGGTCGGGCTTGGCCTGTCGATCGTCGATGCGGTGGCGCGCGCCCACCACGGCGAGATTGGGTTCGGCCGCACCCCGGCAGGGGCGTTCGAGGCGCGGATCAGTCTGCCACTGGTGGCGGGAGGCGGGGCATGAACCCTGCGGTCCGGGTATTTCTGGCGCTGATGTTCTGGGCTGCGGCGCTGCCGGCCGGCGCCGCCCCCGAGGACCGGCGCGGCTACGGGTCCGCGACTGCGGCGACGCATCTACTGGTACGGGGCACGACGGATATAGCGCTGTTCGATTCGGTTCTTGGGCTGTTTGCCACCGCCCATCCCGATCTAAGGATCGACTATGAACAATGGGGCTCGAACGATCTTTATGATCTCGGGGTTGCTGCCTGCGCCGATGGCGCGCAGGCGGCCGACCTCGTGATCAGCTCGTCCGTCGATCAGCAGGTCAAACTGGTGAACGACGGCTGTGCCCAAGCGCATGCTTCGCCCGAAACCGCGGCGCTTCCAGCGGCGGCGAACTGGCGGAACGAGATTTTCGGCATTACCCGCGAGCCTGCCGTCATCGTTTATAACCGCGCGCTGGTCCCGCAGGGCGATGTGCCGCATTCGCGGTTCGATCTGATCGACCTTCTGCGCCCCGAAAAAAGTCTCTATACCGGCCGGATCGCCACTTATGACATCGAACAATCGGGTCTGGGCTATTTGTTTGCCTTTGCCGACAGCCAACAGGCGACGACCTTTGGCAGCGTGATCGAGGCCTTTGCGCGCATTCATGCGGTGACCACATGCTGTTCGGCGGAAATCATCGACGGTGTGGCGAGCGGCAAATATCTGATCGCCTACAACGTGCTCGGCTCTTATGCGCTGGCGCGCGCGGAAACCGACCCCAATATCGCGATCGTCGCGCCGACCGACTATACACTGGTCCTGTCCCGTGCCGCGCTGATCCCGAGCCGCGCCGCCAATCCGGGCGCCGCGGGGGATCTGATCGATTTTCTGCTGTCGCCCCCGGGCAGGGCCGCGCTGCGCGCCCGGCATCTGTACCTGGACGAATCCGACCCGGCGGGCGCCGATCTTCTGGCGACCGGGGGTGGTGCCTCGAACCTCAGGCCGATTCCCCTTTCCCCCGTCCTTCTCGTTGGGCTCGACCAACAGAGCCGGGCGCATTTCATCGATCTCTGGCGCGCGACCTTTTCCAAGCCATAAGGAGCGGGTTTCAGCGCCAAACCGCGGGCGGATCGGCCAGGTTGCGGCCGGTCAACGCGCCATGGCACCACCATCGCAGCCGGCCTGCGGAACTCTTGCTTTCCAACCGCACCTTTTTCCTGTATGGCCCCCCTTCATCTGTGACGTGAGCCCATGCCCCCGGGCGCATGCAAAGGATAGGGGGCGGCGGCAATGGGGCCGCCATGCAAACGGGAGACACGGCAGGGGCCGTGAATGCTCCCTTGAGGAAATGATATATGTTCAACGTTACCAAGAAATCCATCCAGTGGGGCCTTGAAACGCTCACTCTGGAAACCGGGAAGATCGCCCGTCAGGCCGACGGATCGGTCGTTGCCACGCTTGGCGAAACCAGCGTCATGGCCAACGTGACCTACGCGCGCGTTCAAAAGCCGGGGCAGGACTTTTTTCCGCTGACTGTGCACTACCAGGAAAAGACCTATGCCGCGGGCAAGATTCCCGGCGGCTTTTTCAAGCGCGAAGGCCGCCCGTCCGAAAAGGAAACGCTGACCTCGCGGCTGATCGACCGTCCGATCCGCCCGCTTTTCGTCGAAGGTTTCAAGAACGAAGTGCTGGTGATATGCACCGTTCTTTCGCACGATCTGGTCAATGATCCCGACATCGTCGCGATGATCGCCACCTCGGCGGCACTGACGATTTCGGGCGTTCCGTTCATGGGCCCGATCGGGGCGGCGCGCGTCGGCTTCTCGAACGGTCAGTATGTGCTGAACCCCGAGGTTGCCGACATGGACCACCTGCGTTCGAACCCCGAACAAAGGCTCGATCTGGTCATCGCCGGCACCAAGGACGCGGTGATGATGGTCGAATCCGAAGCCTACGAGCTGTCGGAAGCCGAAATGCTGGGCGCGGTGAAATTCGGGCACGAAGCGATGCAGCCGGTGATCGACCTGATCATCGACTTCGCCGAAGATTGCGCGAAAGAGCCGTTCGACTTCCAGCCGGCCGACTATTCGGCGCTTTACGCCAAGGTAAAGAAGATTGGCGAGAAGCAGATGCGCGCCGCCTTTGCGATCCGCGACAAGCAGGAGCGCACCAATGCCATTTCGGCTGCCAGTGCTGCCATCAAGGCCGGGCTGAGCGAAGAGGAAGCGGGCGACATCAACCTTGGCGCCGCGATCAAGAAACTGGAAAGCTCGATCCTGCGTGGCGACATCATCAATGGCGGCGCCCGTATCGACGGCCGCGACAACAAGACGGTTCGCCCGATCGTTTCGGAAGTGGGCATCCTGCCGCGCACCCATGGCTCGGCTTTGTTCACCCGCGGCGAAACCCAAGGGCTGGTCATCACCACGCTTGGCACCGGCGATGACGAACAGATCATCGATTCGCTGCATGGAAACAGCCGTTCGAACTTTCTGCTGCACTACAACTTCCCGCCCTATTCGGTTGGCGAGGTTGGCCGCTTCGGCCCCCCCGGTCGCCGCGAGATCGGCCACGGGAAACTGGCGTGGCGGGCGCTTCAGGCGGTTCTGCCGGCGGCAACCGACTTTCCCTACACCATCCGCGTCGTATCCGAGATCACCGAATCGAACGGTTCTTCCTCGATGGCCTCGGTCTGCGGCGGGTCGCTGTCGATGATGGATGCGGGCGTGCCGCTCAAGGCGCCGGTCGCCGGGGTGGCCATGGGCCTGATCTTGGAAGATGACGGCAAGTGGGCCGTGCTGACCGACATCCTTGGCGACGAGGATCACCTCGGCGACATGGACTTCAAGGTGGCGGGCACGTCGAACGGCATCACCAGCCTGCAGATGGACATCAAGGTTGCTGGCATCACGCCCGCGATCATGGAACAGGCCTTGGCGCAGGCCAAGGACGGCCGGATGCACATCCTGGGCGAAATGGCCAAGGCACTGACTGCGGGTCGTTCGGAATTCTCGGCGCACGCGCCGCGGATCGAGACGATGACCATCCCCACCGACAAGATCCGCGAAGTGATCGGTTCGGGCGGCAAGGTTATCCGCGAGATCGTCGAGGTTTCGGGCGCCAAGGTCGACATCAACGACGACGGGGTGATCAAGATCGCCTCGGCCAATGCCGACGCCATCAAGAAGGCCTATGACATGATCTATTCGATCGTGGCCGAACCGGAAGAGGGCAAGGTCTACACCGGCAAGGTGGTGAAACTGGTCGACTTCGGCGCCTTCGTGAACTTCTTCGGCAAGCGCGACGGGCTGGTGCATGTGAGCCAGATCAGCTCCAAGCGCGTCAACCACCCGAACGAGATCCTGAAGGAAGGCCAGGAGGTCAAGGTCAAGCTTTTGGGCTTTGATGACCGTGGCAAGGTGCGCCTTGGCATGAAGATGGTCGACCAGGAAACCGGGGCCGAGATCGTCGAGAAGAAGGAAAAGGAAGAAGCCACCGAGGGCTGATCCTTTTCGAATCTGAAAAAATGGCCCCGGCGGCAACGCCGGGGCCATTTGCATTCTGGCCTCGGCTTTGCCGTTCGGTCATCCGTCGGCCCGGATTTGGGGTGTCGCATCCATCTTTCAGCCACGATGTTTGATCGCATGGCCTGATGGTGCGATCTCTCTGCTCAAAATGGAAGAAGGCAAAATGGAGCGCGCCGTCGGCCTGATCCACGCCGCGCGCCCAGAGAGAAGTGCACCCAATGCAGGAATGGACGGCTGGGCGAGAGGGATGGAAGGAAAAGACCTCGGCGGCGCGCGGGGGGGCGGTTAGCACACCGCCGAGGGAAGCCATGAAGCTACAGCTACCGGAGTAAGGGCGGTATTTGTTCAGTATATGGACACGATATGGAAATTTTGGGGCGTTCCAGCCCGGGATTGTTCCTGGTTCGGCGCTGTTTGGGACGTAAACGCTGGTCAGCGACGGGCCGTGCGAGCCGTTGCACCCCGACCCTATTTGCTTGCCAGAGGGACACGAAAGCTCAGATGATTCACATCCTGGCGCCGGTCATAGCGCAAGTCCGCGGTCAGCGCCCTGATCAGCGCCCAGCCCCATCCGCCCTCGGCGAGATCGCGCAGCTCGTCGGCGACCGGTTGCATCTTGCCTTCCGGTAGGCGAAGGCCCGGCATCGGAAGCCCCTGATCCTCCACCTGGCAGGTCAGTCCGCCGTCGAGCCGCCGCAGGGACAAGACCACGGGGCCGGGCGATCGACCGGCATAGGCATGTTCGACTATGTTGTTCAACACCTCGGCCAGAACCAGTTCCAGCGTTCCGGCATCGTCCTGCGTCAGGTCGGGCGAAAAGCTGCCGACCGCGCGGCGCAGCACCTGCCTGATCTGCGACCCGTCCGCCTGGAACCGAAGCTGAACGTATCGGCGCATCACGTGGGTCAACCGGCTAGGCCCCCGCCGGCCCGTCACCTGGAACCCGGTCATGGATGGCAAAGACCCGGTCCATGCGGGTCATGTGAAAGACCTTGCCCACGGTTGGCGTAAGGCCTGCCAGTTCCAGCCTGTGCGCGGGCGCCAGAAATTTCATCGCGGCGACGATCGCGCCGAGGCCCGAACTGTCGACAAATCCGACGCGCGCCAGATCGAGGATGACCCGCCCGCCCGCATCCACCGCCAGTTCGCGCATCCGGTCCTTGAACTGGATCGCCACCGAGGCGTCGATACGATCTTCGTTGACACGCACCACATGCAGGTCGCCAACAGTCTCGGTCGAAAGATTCATGGCCCAATCGTCCCGCTCATTGCAGTTCCCGGCAGGCTAGGTGACAATCCTTACCAATCCGTATCGACCGGGCAGGGGGGCTTGCGATGCAAGAAGTGGTCATAGCCGGGGCGGCCCGCACGGCCATCGGCGGCTTGCAAGGGGTGCTGGCCCCGCTCGACGCGCCGGCGCTTGGCGGCTATGCGATCGCTGCGGCGCTTGACGATTCAGGAGCGGCCCCGCGCGCCGTAGACGAAGTGCTCATGGGGTGCGTTCTGCCTGCCGGTCTTGGCCAGGCTCCGGCGCGGCAGGCGGCCCTGAAGGGCGGGCTCGGGCAGGAGACCCCAGCGACCACGGTGAACAAGATGTGCGGATCGGGGATGAAGGCCGCGATGATCGCCCATGACCAGATCGCTCTCGGCGCCGCCAGCCTTGTGATCGCCGGAGGTATGGAAAGCATGACGAATGCCCCCTACCTGTTGCCGAAAATGCGCGCCGGCGCCCGGCTTGGCCACGGTCAGGTGATCGACCATATGTTCCACGACGGGCTCGAAGACGCCTATGTGCGCGATGCCAGTGGCGCCCCGCGCCTGATGGGCACTTTCGCCGAAGATTGCGCCGCCAGCCTCGGGTTCAGCCGCGCCGATCAGGACGCCTATGCGCTGGCGTCGCTCGCAAACGCCCGGGCCGCGCAGCTGTCTGGCGCCTTTGCCCGGGAAATTGCCCCGATCACGTTCTCCACGCGCGCCGGCACGCTGACGGTGGCCGAGGACGAACAGCCGCCGAACGCGCGGCCCGAAAAGATCCCGCTCCTCAAGCCGGCGTTCCGACCCGGCGGCACTGTAACCGCCGCCAATTCCTCGTCGATATCCGACGGGGCAGCGGCCCTGCTTCTCGCTTCGCGCGTGGCGGTCGTGGAACAGGGTCTTACCGTCCGCGCCACGGTCCTCGGGCATGCCAGCCATGCCGGCGCCCCCGGCGATTTCCCGACGGCGCCCATACCAGCGGCAAAGACCCTTATCGACCGTCTTGGCTGGCGCGCCGCCGATGTCGATCTGTGGGAGGTGAACGAAGCATTTGCCGTCGTCCCCATGGCATTCATGCGCGCGTTCGGGATTTCCCGCGACCGGATGAATGTGCATGGCGGCGCCTGCGCGCTTGGCCATCCGATCGGCGCGTCTGGCGCGCGCATCATCGTGACCCTTCTCAATGCACTCGAGCGGCACGGGCTGAGGCGCGGTGTCGCCGCCATCTGCATTGGTGGCGGCGAAGCCACTGCGATGGCTATCGAACGGCCCTGACGACGCCCCCCCGACCGCAACCACAGGAGACCGCATGCCAGATTACCCGACCCTCGCCGCCACCGTCGCAAGCCTGACCCATGGCGAAACCGATGAGGTCGCGCTGATGGCAACGGTCGCCTGCGAGGTGCATCATTCCGACGACCGCTTCCACTGGACCGGTTTTTATCGTGCCACCGAACCTGGCCTTCTGAAAATTGGCCCCTATCAGGGCGGCCACGGCTGTCTTGTCATACCCTTCGCCCGTGGCGTCTGCGGGGCGGCGGCGCGGACGCGCGAAATTCAACTCGTTCCAGATGTCGATGCCTTTGCGGGCCATATCGCCTGCGCCTCGTCCACCCGGTCAGAGCTCGTCCTGCCGGTCATCGGCCGTGGCGGCCGGCTGATCGGGGTTTTCGACATCGACAGCGATCTGCCGGACGCCTTTACCGAAACCGACGCCTCGGGCCTGTCAGCGATCCTCGCTGCCACTTTCGGGGCGCTTTAGCGCTTGCCGGTCGCGTGACCCGGTGGCAGGCTCGCGGCCCATGACCGACGCACGCCCCCATCTCGGCGCCTGCCATTGTGGCGCAGTCACCTTCGCGGTGGTAGCGCCGAGGGCGGCGGTTGTCGGCTGTCATTGCAGCCAATGCCGCAAGACATCAGGGCATTACTGGGCGGCAAGTTCGGTTCCGCATGACAGATTTCGGCTGACCCGTGCCGAAGGCTTGCGCTGGTATCGCTCCTCCGCCCTGGCCCAACGGGGATTTTGCGGCAACTGCGGGGCAAGCCTGTTCTGGCAACCGACCGGCCAAGCGCGCATCGCCTTTGCCGCCGGCGCCCTGGGCGATACCAGCGGCCTGACGCTTGCCGAGCATATCTTTACCGATGACGCGGGCGATTACTATGCGCCCGAAGGCCCGCCCCCGGCGCCCGGCCCGGCGCCGGCAATACTTGCCTGTTCCTGCCTTTGCGGTGGAGTCGCCTTCACGCTGCCCGGCCCGTCGGGTGACATCACCGCCTGTCACTGTAGCCAATGCCGCCGGCTTTCGGGCCATTTTGCCGCTTCGTTCGACGCTGACGAAGCGCGTCTTGTCTACATCGCGCGTGCGACACTTGGCGAATATCAAACGCCGGGCGGTGGCCGACGGGGGTTTTGCACCGCCTGCGGGTCAAGCCTGTGGTTTCGCGCGGCCGACGGAGAGTTTTCGGTCGAGGGCGGCGCGGTCGACGGCCCGACTGGTGGGCGTTTGACCGCACATATCTTTGCCGCCGATAAGGGTGACTATTACCCGATCGACGACGGCCTGCCGCAAAGCTGACCGATACCAGCATGAGCCTTTTTACCCTTATCCCGGCCGACAGGTTCCTCGTCTTTCTCGGCTCGGCAATCGTATTGAACCTGACGCCCGGCGCCGATGTCCTTTTCGCCACTGCCTGCGGGCTGGGCGGGGGGCCGCGCGCCGGGGCGGCGGCGGGGCTGGGCACCGCCATCGGCTCGCTCTGGCATGCCGGGCTGAGCGCGATCGGCCTTTCGGCCTTGCTGATTGCCTATCCGCCGGCCCTTGCCGCCCTGAGAGGGGCGGGTGCGGCCTATCTGCTCTGGCTCGCCTGGCAAAGCTGGCGGGCGGCGCGGCGAGGCCCAGGCGCCGCGCGGGCCGAGGCGCTGGCACCGGGTGCCGCCCTTCGTCGGGCGATGACGATCAATGCGACAAACCCCAAGGTGGCGCTTTTCATGCTCGCCTTTCTGCCCCAGTTCACGAGCCCCGCGCGCGGCCCGGTCTGGCAGCAGATCCTGCTTCTCGGCCTGACCGTCACCTTTACCGGCGGCGTGATTACAGCAGCTTACGGCACGGTGGCGGGCGTCCTTGGCACCTCGCTTGCCACGCGCATGTCGGCCCTGAACCGGATCGCCGCTGCAATGCTCTGCTTTCTGGCGCTGCGCCTGCTATGGGGCTAGGATATTTGCGAAAAGGGGAACGGAATGGTGACGATCACACTTCTTGACGGTGGCATGGGGCAGGAACTGATGGCGCGTTCGGGCGATCCGGCGACGCCGCTGTGGTCAACCCAGGTCATGCTCGACCATCCGGGGCTGGTCAGGGCCGTCCATGCCGACTATTTCGCCGCCGGGGCAACGGTCGCCACTACCAACAGCTATGCCATTCATCGCGACCGGCTGGTGAAATTCGGCCTCGAAGACAGGTTCGCCGCGCTTCACGCCCAGGCCATCGCCGAGGCGCGGGCGGCACGGGAAGCGCACGGCACCGGCCGCATCGCAGGCTCGCTTGGCCCGCTGGTCGCCTCGTACCGCCCCGACGTGCACCCGCCACATGCTGAAGCGGTAGCAAAATATGCAGAAATCGCGCGGCTTCTGGCGCCCGATGTCGATCTCTTCATCGCCGAAACGGTGGCCTCGCTTGCCCATGCGCGCGCGGCGCTTGACGGGGCGGCGGCAGGCGGCAAACCGGTCTGGCTTTCGGTCACCGTCGATGACGAAGACGGCAGCCGCCTGCGCTCGGGCGAGCCGGTGACCGATCTTGCCCCGATCCTGAAAGATGGCGGCGCGCAGGCGATCCTTGCCAACTGCTCGGCGCCCGAGGCGATGGCGGCCGCGCTTGAAATCTTCCGGGGGTTCGGTCTTCCGTTCGGCGCCTATGCGAACGGCTTCCAGCAGATCACCAAGGAATTCCTGAAGGATAATCCCACGGTAGATGCCCTGCATGCGCGCCCGGACATGACACCCGCCCGCTATGCCGATTTTGCGCAACTCTGGGTCGGGATGGGGGCAACCATCATCGGCGGCTGTTGCGAGACAACCCCGGCCCATATCGCCGAAATCGCTCGCCGGCTGACCGCTGCCGGTCACGGCCTGGCGTGACCTTGCCGCCTGCCGCCGGCGCAGATGAGGCGCGCCCGGTGAAAGGGTTCCGCACATGATCGATTTCATCTATGCCCCGCCTGACGAGCCCGTCCGAGTGATCCATGCCGATCACGAGGTTCTGGTGGTCGACAAGCCTGCCGGCCTCTTGTCGGTGCCGGGCAAGGGCGCGCATCTGGCCGATTGCATGATGGCGCGGGTGTTGCGTGTGTTCCCCGATGCGCTGCTGGTTCACCGGCTCGATCTCGATACTTCCGGGGTCATGGTTTTTGCCCTGACCCGCCATGCGCAGCGCATGCTGGGGGCCGAGTTCGAGAACCGCCGGACGAAGAAGGTCTATCGCGCCCGCCTTTGGGGTCATCTGCAGCCCAAGGATGGGCGGGTCGACCTGCCGCTGATCGTTGATTGGCCAAACCGGCCGCGCCAGCATGTGAACCACGAAACCGGCAAACCGGCGCAGACCGACTGGTGGGTGATTGGCCATGATGCGGATGGAACCACGCGGGTGCGGCTTTACCCGCTGACCGGACGCAGCCACCAGTTGCGCGTCCATTGTCAGGCGCTCGGCCATCCGATCTTGGGCGATCCGCTTTATGCTGAAGGTCTGGCACGCGATTTCCCGCGCCTGATGCTGCATGCCGAAACGCTGCGTTTTCGTCACCCCGACAGCGGCAAGAGCCAAAGCTACAGCGCGCCATGCCCCTTTCCCTGATCCGGCGGCGGCACGACGCCGGGTCTTGCCGGTCTGAGGCGCTGTATTCGCCCTGCGAAAGCTACCGCTACCTTCTGCGGCGCGACTGGGGGCACGGGCCGCACCTGCTTTACATCCTTCTCAACCCGTCGACCGCGACCGAGGAGCGTAACGACCCGACACTCGAACGCTGCGAACGCCGGGCGCGGGCCCTGGGGTTCGGCGGCTTTGCCGTCGCCAATATCTTCGCCTTCCGTGCCACCGACCCTGCGCTGCTGCGCACCGCGCAAGATCCGATCGGACCGGGCAATGATACGATCATGGCCGAAGCGTCAGCCGTGGCCGGCATGGTTCTCTGCGGCTGGGGCCATCACGGTGCGTATGCGGGCAGGGGGTCGGTAGCCCGGCAGATGCTGCACACTGCCGACGCAACGCTTTGGTGTCTGGGGCTGACCCGGGCCGGCCACCCGCGCCACCCGCTCTACCTCTCTTATCGGACCGCTCCGCGGCTCTGGGCGCAATAATCGTTAGGATTTTCCGGGCCGGGGCCGGCATTTGCCGCAGGTTAAGCATTTCGGCGTTTGCTCGTCGCCGGGGTATGCCGGGGCCGGGGGTCCGGGCACGAAAGTCGGTGGGGTGCACCATGCTAATGCTTGCGGGCCTTCTGGGTGTGCTGATGGCCGCGTCGTTGGGGGACGTGTTGTCGGCGTTCGATCACAAGGACGATCACGAACCGGCTCCGGGCGATCATCACGATGCGCATGGCCAGGCAGCCGAGCCGGGTCTGGAAGGAACGCCGCTTGAAGGGGTCGATCTGGTTGGCCACGGCGGCCAACCGGCTGCCGCGCACGAAGCCGCACCGGCCACGGCCGATGATCACGCCCCCGCCGCCGGAGCGGGGCTTGCAACCGGCGACGGTCATTCGCCGCCCGACCTCGCCGCACCCGCACCGGATGCCGCGTCGGGCAATAGCGGCAGCGCTCACCCCGCGGAGGCGGTGGGCGGTCCAGCCACTGCCGCCGCGGCGCAGGGGGGTGGCGAAACGGCGGCTGGCGGTAACGGTGCCGACACGCTGGTGGGCGACGCCGGCAACGACAGTCTTGCCGGGAACGGCGGCGATGATCAGATTGGCGGCTACGGCGGCGATGACAACCTGTCGGGCGGCACCGGTAACGACGACCTGCATGGCGATGCCGGAAACGACACCCTGCACGGTGACGCGGGCAACGATACGCTGTCGGGCGGCGATGACAACGATACGCTGGACGGCGGCACAGGCAACGACAGCCTTGCCGGCCAGGGGGGCGACGATCGCCTGTCCGGCGGCGACGGCAATGATACGCTTGTAGGCGGGACGGGCAACGACACGCTTCGCGGCGATGCGGGCAACGACGCGCTTCAGGGCGGCGATGGCAACGATATCCTCGACGGCGGCACAGGTGAAAATACCCTGATGGGCGACGGCGGCGACGATCTGTTGCTGGACCACGACCATTCCACCACGCCCGACACGCCGACGCATGGCTATCTGAGTGGCGGGGCCGGGAACGATACGCTGGTCGGCGGGCAGGGCGATTGGCTGGATGGCGGGGCCGGGCACGACGATTTCATTCTGCATGACTGGCTTGCCCATAACGACCAGGGCCCGACGACAATCGACGACTATCACCCCGAGGAGGATCAGATCGTCGTCATCTACGATCCGGTCAGCCATCCCGACCCCCAGCTTTCAGTCGAACCGGCCGACGACGGGTCGACCGACATGCACATCCATCTCGACGGCTCGCTTATCGCCACGGTTCTGGGCAGCCCGAACCTCACCGCCGCCAACCTGTCGCTATTGCCCACCAGCGGAAACGCCGGAGCGTGATTGCACGCCCCCTTTCCTTTCGGCGGCATTTCCCTTATAGGCGCACATCCGCCCCGTTTGGCGGACCCTCTCCACGGGCCTTGCTGGACGACATCCCGGCCTGCGCCATAACCCTTTTTCCGAAAGGAGATCCCGATGTCGATCACCGTCGAAGAAAAGAACCGCCTGATCAAGGACTACGGTACCAAGGAAGGCGACACAGGTTCGCCCGAAGTTCAGGTTGCCATCCTGTCGTCGCGGATCGCCACGCTGACCGAACACTTCAAGACCCACGCGAAAGACAATCATTCGCGCCGGGGCCTGCTGATGATGGTCGCGCAGCGCCGCAAGCTTCTCGATTACCTCAAGGCCAAGGACGAAGCGCGTTACAGCGCGCTGATCGAACGGCTTGGCCTGCGCCGCTGAGCCTGCGCGCCGATTTCAAGGCACGCCCGCAGCCTGTGCTGCGGGCGTTGTCTTTTCAGGCTCACGCTGGACGCGGCGGGCCAGAGCGGCGGCGGATATCCGATGCCAAGGCTATCGCTGACTGAGAACCCCACGAAGAAAGGCCCAGTTTTTCGCGCGCCGCCGGCTTGAGGTCAGCGTGCCGGGCGAGATAAGCTGCGCCAGTGCTGCCCGCAATGC
>Ga0209023_10001673_pt1 | contig 29113 bp, 34 predicted proteins | sample LakOneMetagenome_FD_187468 | JGI IMG/M metagenome (GOLD analysis project Ga0209023, IMG submission 187468) | Freshwater and sediment microbial communities from Lake Erie, Canada (SPAdes) (version 2) | ecosystem: Environmental > Aquatic > Freshwater > Lentic | place: Lake Erie, Canada...
AGAATAATTGACCACCGTTCCACCAGCCTTCAGCACGCCGAAGAAGGCAATGAGATAGTGGGGGGTGTTTGGGAGGAACAAACCGACATGAACGCCCGGCTTCACGCCCAGCTTCTGCAGCCCGCGCGCGGCCCGATTCACCTGATCGTTCAGTTCGCGATAAGTCAGGCGCTTGCCCATGAAGTCGATTGCGGGGCGATCGGGATACTTTGCGACAGTATCCTCAAGGATATTCTGCACCGCTCCAGGAACAATATCGATGTTCCAGCGCACGCCAGCCGGATAAGACTTGATCCATGGCATATCGTTCATGTTCTTTCCTCCACGATTTTATAGTTTGCTCAGACAGCCGTTAGTCCGCCATCGACGGCGAGTGTCTGGCCGGTAATGAACCCGCAAGCATCGGACGCGAACAGCGCTGTGACTCCCTTCAAATCCTCGGGGCCGCCACCACGCTTCATAGGCGCCATATCCGACGTGCCATCTTCGTTCAGTTGTGCGGTCATTTTGGTCGGGAAGTAGCCCGGCGCGATGGCATTCACATTGATGCCAAAGGGTGCCCATTCGTTGGCAAGCGTGCGCGTCATGTTCACGACTGCACCCTTGCTGGCATTATAGGCAAGTGTCGGCGTGCCCTCGGGATAAGTCCCCGTTAGCCCCTGGATCGACGCGATATTGATAACCTTGCCGCTTCGGCGCGGTACCATGCAGCGGCGTCCGACCTCCTGCGTGACAACAAAGATCGCGGTCACATTCAGGGTGATGACTTTGTTCCAGCCATCAAGAGAATGATCGATTGTCGGGGCACCCCACGACGTGCCGGCGTTGTTCACGAGAATATCGATTGGTCCAAGTGCCGCGACAACCTGTTCGACCATCGGCCCGATTGTCGATAGCTGCCCCATGTCGCAGATAATCGGCAACGCCTCAATGCCCAGCGCCTTGAGATGCGCAGCCGCCGCTGTCAGCTCATCCGCTTTTCGGGCCGTGATCGCGACCTTGGCGCCGAGTTCACCCAGCACCTCGGCCATCTGCAAACCCAGCCCTCTGGACCCGCCCGTTACGAGCGCGACACGACCGGTCAGATCCTGCAACTTGGCAAGACTCATGTTCTCCTCCCGTTAGCGGTCTTCCGTCTTTTTACGCGGATGACTTCGCCATTCCTGCCCCGAAATGAGGCCGGCCTTTCCGCCTATTTCGGCTGCAATAACTTCTGCAGGTTTGTCAGATTTTCCTGCATGCGCTGCTGCACAACCGACCAGGCATTGGTGCGCGCTTTTGCTTCCAACTCGGAAAGCTCACGGAAATTGGCCACCGCTTTCTCGACGCCCTGCTTCATGGCGTCTGCCTGCTTGGACATCGCATCGCCGCTGGCAACATCCTTCACCGCGGACTGCCACTGCGCGAGGGCTTCCTGCATGATCTCGTTGCGCCGCTCGACAAGCGCCTTGATGCCTTCGGAAGCCTGCCGGTTTGCTTCCGCCAGCGCTTCCATGTCCTTGCGCTGCCATTCAATCAAAGCCGCGACATCAATGCCGGGCAGCTTGAACTGCTCGACCATTTTCTTGAGTTGGTCCATCCACGGCATCATCGCCGCGGGATTGAAGGGCTGCTTGTTATCGGATTCCATGAATTCCTCCCTCAACTGACTCAATACCAAAGAGAATACGGGACGATCCGGGCGTGTTACGTGGCCGCACCCGTCCGCAGTGCAGCCTCCCAATCGCTGTCGCTACGATGCGGATCGGGATACAGCATGCTCCGAAGGCCACCGCGATCGAACGGAGCCCACTCATTTTCCGGCAGCGCCAGCCGGTCTGCGATGGCATAGAGCACCGCCGGATTGAACCCGAGACCGGAATGACTACCCTCGACCTCGATATTCTGCGTGGTCGCACTCTGCTGCTCACGGCATCCCTGCCACGCGACAATGCCGTCCGAACGCGTGTAGATCGCGGTGCTGGGAACCGGCGGTGGCAGTTTCATGGCTTCGCGTCCGGGCCAATCATCGACTCGAAGCCCGCTCAGAGCTTCATAGAGCTGCCACGCATTGCTTGCCTTTGGCTCGTTTGCGAACGGACTACCGAGCGTAATTACCTGACGCACCCGATCAGGAGCGCGTCGCGAAACCTCGCGCGCGAAGACCCCACCAAGGCTCCATCCGATCAGGCTGACCTTGCGGCCGTAACGATCGGCAAGCTCGGCAAGGCGCGCATCGATTCCGTCTTCAACACCGGGACGCGGACCGTGGTTCGGACCCAGCTTCCAGCCGTGCGCAGCATACCCTTGAGCCTTCAGATAACTCCGCAAAGGCCGCGTGGACACATCGCTCGCAGCAAGTCCCGGCAACACAAGCACGGGATGCCCGTCACCGCGCGGCGCATAGCGCAGCAACGGATAGGCGGCGAAGAACGCCTGCAATTCCCAGATGCCTCGCAACTCAAGCGCGAGCAACAACTGAGATGGCGGATTTGAAGGATTAGCAGCCGTACCCATGCCAGAATGTCCCCCGGTGTCGCGGAATATCTCCGCATCATTCAGCATCAAGTCTCTTTGTCGGTCGTGATCGCAACTGCGAAAGGATCACGCACGCGCCGCTTGATTAATGAGCAAACGCTATCCACCACCTCAGAACCGGGAAAGGTGCATTTGAACCACTTGACCGGTTAATTTGGGACAACGCTACATCTTTCGGCTAATCGCCGCTGCTGATTATCCAGCCCTGAAATCCGACGGACTCCGGCCAGTCCAGCGCGCAAACGCATGCCGAAAGTTCGCTGCATCGCTGTAATCGAGCCGCGCGGCGATCTCTTCATTGGTCATCCGCGTGTTGCGCAAGTACTCGACCGCAAGCTTCATGCGAACTTCTGCCACCACATCCCGGTACGTGAGTTGCTCAGCCTCAAGTTTGCGGCGCAGCGTACGAGGATGAATCGACAATTCAGTGGCCATTGCCTCAATGCTGGGAAACCGGCCGGGATGCTCGAGCAACGCGCGGCGAATATCCGCGGCCACCCCGCCGTATCCCTTCGCCTTGCCAAGGAATCGCTCGCACATCTCCGCAGCCATGACGGTCGTGTTCGGGTCCGGCTTCACCATGGGATGATCGATCCAGCCGGCATTGAACTCCAATTCATTCTTCGGCTGACCGAAGCTGATCGGACACTGAAACATGCGCTTGTAGATGCGGGCATGAGCGGGGGCCGAATAGGCAGCTCGCAGGCGCATGATTCCGAATGATCCGCCGTAGACATCCCGGCAAAGGGTCAACAAGGCCGCAAATGCAAATTCCACCGCAAATCGATAGACATCGTCGTTATGATTCCGCGATAACAAAGGCTCAAGAGCGTAGGTCGCCGTATCCTCGTCACGGGAGAAAATGACATCGGCAATCGCGCCAATGACGCGGCTGTACTTGGTGGTGAAATCAATACCTTCGGCGCGGGTCGGACTGCTTAAAAGCGCGTAACCATACAGGCCATACGCCAGCACATTGATTTTCTGTCCTGCTCGAAACGCGATCGCGGGATCTTTCGAGAGTTGGATGGCATTTCGAAATACGGTTTCGACTTGCTGATAGGATACCCGCGTGGCACCGGCCTTGAGCGCCGACACCTTAAGTCCGGATCCTGACAGGGCCTGCGAGGCAGGTATCCCGTCTTCACGAAGGACAGCAACGACTGCAGCAATGCGGTGGGCAGCATGCACACGCTGCATGAGATTGGGTGACGGCCGGTACACGATCCGCTTTCCCTCCGGCTCCTGCAATGCCATCTGGCGCGATATTTGCGGCGCCTTGAAAACAGCGCCACCGATCGGAAATAAACGCTACCCGATAATCCCGGTGGATTGGAAGGTTTAATCAGCTCTTTCTGCGGGTGAGTTCCGGACAGCCTCTTATCGTTTTGTCGCAGCGATTGCAGTGCAAGCTCATAAAAAGAGACCGCTGGTTGCGCGGCGCCAGCGGTCGAGTTTTGGGGGTTTAAACCGAATGATGACTCGGTTGTACCGCCCCCTCTTCATTCGCGGGAGGTGCGTTTGATCCTCTCTGCCGGTGAGTTGCGGACGAAATGCACAATTCCTGACAGTTCAGGCTCGGGTCGCCATCCGGAAGTCCGATGGACTTTTACCTGTCCAGCGAACAAACGCATGCCGGAAATTCGCGGCATCGCTGTATCCAAGCCGACTGGCAATCTCATCGTTGGTCATGTGCGTCTTGCGCAGATATTCAATGGCAAGCCGCATGCGCACCTCGGCCAGGAGATCGCGGTACGAATTTCCTTCAGCCTCGAGTTTGCGCCGCAGCGAACGCGGATACATTCCCAGTTTCTCCGAGATCGTTTCGATGCTCGGATACTTCCCCGGATGCTCGATCAGAATTCGCCGGATATCCGCTGCGACACCACCTGCCCGATTGACGTCCCCCAACAGCTGCTCGCACATCTCGCGCGCCATCGCATGGGTTCGCGCGTCCGCGAGCTTCGCCGGGCCGTCATCCCGCTCATATTCATAGCCGCAACTATTCTGCGCGAAGAGAACCGGGCACTGAAACAGGTCCTTGTACATTTCGACATGACGCGGTTGCACATAGTCGAGTAAGACGCGAGAAAACTTGAACGTCGGACCAATGCGATCACCCGTCGCAGTCAGATGAGCGGACAGAGCAAATTCGACCGCAAAGCGATGGAGATCTTCCGTCGGATTCGGCCAGTGCAGCGGTTCAAATGTCAGCGCGACGGTGGACTTGTCCTGCGTCACAACAAAATCACAGAAAGGACCGACCACGCGAATGTAGCGGGCAGCGAATTCACGCGCGTCAGCCTGCGTCGCACTGCTCAGCAATGCGTATCCGTACATCCCGTAGGCTGTGATATGCATCCGCCGGCCAGCGCGTAGCGCAACGGCAGGATCGTTCGATAAACCCAGCACATTACGGATGACGAGATCGAGCTGTCTGTACGATATTTTTGTCGTATGAGCGTCGAGTTGCGAGGCAACAAGACCTGTTCCTTCGAGCACAGCCGTTGCCAGAATGCCCTGCGTATCAAGCTCGGCGACGAGCGCTGCAATCGAATGCGGTGAGTACATGCGCATGTCGAAGTCCGGCGGAGACCGACGAACGAGGTCAGTCTCGCCTCCGTCCGAAGCATGCTTACTCACTCTGACCATTCACTTCCTCCACTTAATAGCTTGGCTTGCGTCCCCTTAGTTCGGGATCTTTTTGGGAGTGCCCCGCAAGTCCTCGCTACTCCGGCAGCGAAACGATCCGACATGACACACGCGCACGATATCGACGCTCGAAAGTTTAGAAAAGGGTTTCGTATCAAAAGTGCATGTCCCGAAGTCACCCTCCAGGCGGTCTGATCGCACCTTTCGGTCGAAATGCGTCATGTGCATCGTCTCCGAACCGATGCAGCCGCTCTACAAAAACAAATAAGCGAGGCATCAGCAAGTTTTCGGCATCGCACAATGGGGGGAGTGCCATGAAGGAAAAGGACGTACTGAAACAGTTAACAACTCCAATCGGCGCGCCGGCCTTCCCGCGTGGACCGTTTCGTTTCAACAATCGCGAGTACTTCAACATCCTGTACCGGACCGACATTGAGGCCTTGCGCGCTGTTGTTCCCGAGCCTCTGGAAATCGACGAACCTCTGGTGCGCTGGGAAATCATGCGCATGCCGGACACGTCGGGCCTCGGCGATTACACCGAGTGCGGACAGGCGATTCAGGTCCGTCTTGGCGAAGAAAAGGGCGAATATCTTCATGCGATGTATCTCGACAACCTCCCGGCATTGGCGTCGGGGCGCGAGATCAGCGCTTACCCAAAAGTGTTCGGGAAGCCACGGCTGTATGTCGATTCAGACACACTCGTCGGCACCATGGATTATGGCACCCTGCGCGTTGCCCAGGCCACCATGGGATACAAACATCGCGCCATGGATCTTGAAGAAGCCAAGCGTGAGATCTGCGTTCCAACCTTCATGCTGAAGATTCTCTGGACTTATGACAGCCCAAAGCCGGCTGGCGAACCTCGTATCTGCGAACTACTGCGAACCGAAATCACCGACATTACCGTCAAGGGCGCATGGATAGGTCCGGCGAGGCTGGAATTGTTCGCGCACGCACTCGCGCCAATGGCCGACTTTCCTGTCAGGGAAATTATCGGTGCTTCTCATATTCTCACGGATTTGACGCTGGCGCGCGCCAAGCCCTGCTACAACTATCTCGAGAAAAACCGCTGAGCTTGCACGAGGGAACACCATGCCACAGTCAGTGGATCAAACCGATATTCTAAGCCGTTATCGCAACACATGCGTCATTGGCGCTGGCGTGATTGGCGCCTCGTGGACGGCGCTGTTTCTCGCTCGTGGACTCAACGTCGTCGTCAACGATCCCCAGCCGGACATTGAAAACGTCGTCAAAACCATGCTGGCCAAAGCAGCGCCGACGCTGAAGGCGCTCGGCTTGCCGCACGACGGACTCGAGAAGAACCTGCGTTTCGAGTCAGATCTGGAGCGCGCGATCGCCGGAGTCGACCTGATACAGGAAAATGGCCCGGAGAATCCGGAGTGGAAGCAGCAACTCTGGGCACGTATCGAACCGCTTGTGCCCAAACATGCGCTGTTGCTGTCCTCAAGCTCGGCACGTCCTGCCACTGAGCAGGCGAAACTGATGAAGGATGGAAACCGGATGCTTGTCGGCCACCCCTTCAATCCGCCGCATCTGATCCCGCTGGTCGAGGTCGTTCCTGGAGAACGAACCTCTCCCGAGGCGACAGCCGACGCTGTGGCTTTCTATGAAGCGATCGGCAAGGTGCCGCGCGTTCTCAAAAAAGAAATTCAGGGCTTTGTGGCGAACCGGCTGCAACGCGCCATCATGCGGGAAGCCTGCTATCTGGTGCAGGAGGGAGTGGTCACCGTGGATGAACTCGACGACATCGTCACGAGTTCGATCGGCCTTCGTTGGGCTGTGAACGGACCATTTAGCTCATTTCACATGGGAGGCGGGCCGAAGGGGCTGGAATCGTTTTTCCAGCACCTCGGCAAGAATATGGCCAATTCCTTCAAGGTCATTCTTCAGGTTGAACTCGACGACAAGCTTCAAAAACGCATCATCGATCAGGCCGCAATCTCGTTCGGGAAAATGCCGATTCCGGAAATGGAACGCAAGCGTGACGACTCGCAGCTTGCGATCCTGCACGCACTTTCTGCAGTCAACTCCAAGGATGAGGGGCGAGCATGAGTGGCCTGCTCAATGGCCGCCGCGCGCTCGTAACCGCAGGCGCATCCGGAATCGGCCGCGTTATTGCGCAGCGCCTGATCGAGGCCGGCGCCCACTGCATGGTCTGCGATGTCGACACAGCGGCGCTCGAGGCATACGCGTCGGCCTTTGGGAAAGGGCGAGCAGTCCGGGCCGACGTATCGGACGAAGCCCAGGTCGACGTCATGTTCGATCAGGTCGAGCAACAGCTCGGTGGCCTGGACATTCTGGTGAACAACGCAGGAATATCGGGGCCGACCCTGCCGGCGGAAGAACTGTCCCTGGAAGATTGGCAACGCACCATTGCTGTCAATCTCGACGGGCATTTCCTTTGCGCACGCCGTGCGATCCCTCTGTTGCGCGATGCCGGAGGAGGCAGCATCGTCAATATGTCGTCGATTGGCGGACGGCTCGGCTATCCGAAGCGCGCGGCCTATGCCGCCGCCAAATGGGGCATCATCGGCTTCACAAAGACACTGTCGATCGAGCTTGGTCCACTGGGCATTCGTGTCAACGCCGTTCAGCCGGGAATGGTGGAAGGCCCACGCGTTGAGCGCGTCATGCGTGAAAAGGCTGAGTCCGTTGGCATCTCGTATGAAGCTCTTCAGGAACGGGCATTCCAGCGCATATCGCTGCGGCGTGGGGTGACCGCGGAAGACATCGCTGCATTGATTGTTTTTCTTGTCAGCGACGCCGGCAAGAACATTTCCGGGCAGGCCATTCCTGTGGATGGAGACCAGACCAGCCTCGGTTGAGGTTGGCGTGATAGCGCCATCACGCCATCCAGATCAAATAAATCACCAGGCTGAGACAACGTCGCAATTTCGGGAGGAGATTATGACCGGTATTCTCGATGGATTGAAAGTGATCGACTGCGGCAGCTTCATCGCGGCCCCTGTCGCCGGCTCGGTGCTTGGCGATTTTGGCGCAGATGTCATCAAGATCGAACCGCCCGGCATGGGTGACGCCTATCGGCACGTCACCCGCAATCCCGGCATGCCGAAATCCGAACACAACTATGCGTGGCTTCTTGATAACCGCAACAAGCGCGGCCTGGCACTCAATCTGGCGTCACCCGAAGGACAGGAAGTCCTTCACAAGCTGATCAGGGACTCCGATGTTTTCATCACCAATCAGCCGCTGGCGATACGCAAGAAGCTTGGCATCGATTACGAAACACTTTCGGCGCTCAATAGTCGGCTGATCTACGCATCATTCACCGGCTATGGCGAAACCGGTTCCGAAGCCGGCAAACCCGGATTCGATCTCACCGCCTATTGGGCACGCTCCGGCTTGATGGATCAGGTCGTGCCGAATGCTGGCGCGACTCCTGCTCGCGCACTCAGCGGGATGGGCGATCATCCCTCCGGTGTCTCGCTGTTCGCAGCAGTCATGCTTGCGCTCTATCAGCGCGAGAAAACCGGCCGTGGCGCCCATGTCGGATCGTCGCTGATCGCCAACGGCATGTGGGCCAACGGCGTATGGACGCAGGCGGCGCTATGCGGCGCAACCTTTCAGCCACGCCCGCCGCGTGAACAGAGCTTCAACGCCCTCTCCTGCTACTATCAATGCCGCGACGGCGGATGGCTGCTTCTCGCACTGGTCAACGAGGACAAGCATTTTCCCATTCTGGCCAAATGCATCGGCAACGAGGCACTGGTCACCGACCTACGATTTACAGACCGCGCCTCGCGCTCGAAGAACTCGCATGACCTGATTGCCATTCTGGACGCAGCATTCGCCACCCGCGACAGCGCCGACTGGCAGGCACTGTTTCGGGAAAATGGCCTGGTATTCGAAGCGGTCTCGACGATGGATCAGGTCGCAAGCGACAAGCAGGCACTTGATGCCGAGGTTCTCATCCCGTTCGAAGGCGATACCTTGAAGACGGTCAACAGTCCGTTCTTCGTCACTGGCTCCAGGAAGGTGACGCCGCGCAAACCGCCTGCACTCGGCGAGCATAGCGACGATATCTTGCGTGAAGCTGGCTACAACGACGCCGCAATCGCTCAATTGCGAGAGAAGAAAGCCGTCGCGTAATTGCCGCGCTGGACGAAGTTGAGCGCACACATCGACACCGGACGCGCCCAATCAATATCCCGCACGATCCATTCCTGTAAGCTGAAAGTAGCGAACCATGAACATCGACGCGATTGCAATCGGCGATAACCCACCAGCGGATGTGAATGTGATCGTTGAAGTCCCTATTGGGGGTGAGCCGATCAAATACGAGATGGACAAGGCTGCCGGAACACTGATCGTCGACCGGTTCCTGCACACGCCGATGCGTTATCCCGGCAATTATGGCTTCGTGCCGCATACGCTCTCCGATGACGGAGACCCGATTGATGTGCTGGTCGCCAACACGCGGCCGATCGTGCCCGGAGCAGTCATCAATGTACGCCCGATCGGCGTGCTGAGAATGGAGGATGACGGTGGTGGCGACGAAAAAATCATCGCCGTTCCCGTGCCGCGTCTGACCAAACGCTACGAGAATGTTCATAATTATGTCGATCTGCCGGCGATCACGCGCGAACAGATTCAGCACTTCTTCGAGCACTATAAGGATCTTGAGCCTGGGAAGTGGGTCAAGATGATCGGCTGGGGCGATGCTGCGGATGCACGTCAATTGATCGTTGAAGCAATTGCGCGCGCCCGCAAGTAAGCTTGGCTGAAATAGGGCTTGTTCCCCCTGCCCCAGACTTTCCACTGCCGCGCCTTGTTGTGGTCAAAGCGCGATGCCTCTGTCCGGTTGCAGACTGCCCGGACTATCCCCGCGCATCACACCTTGCATACATCACGGAGCGCCCATGCAACTCGACGTGCAACATGCCGACCCGCAAGCTGATCCGCATGACGCCATTGCGGCCCAGCTCCGTGATCTGGCGCCTCGCGCCGCAGACGATCCTGCAGCACTCAGCATCGCGCCAACAGCGTCACCTGAGCTTTCGCGCGAGCCTTCTTTTCAGGCCGCTGCGCTGAATGACAATGTCGGGGATATTCTCGATCCGCCTCGACGCAACGGAGCACGCTGGGGCCTGTTCCTGGCTACCGTCTGCGCTGGCGCTGTTGTGGCTGCCGCATGGCATTCGTATGGGGACACGGCGAAGCAACAGCTTTCAGTCCTGATACCGCAACTTCGTCCCGCTGCGCTCGTTCCGGCGCAGACGACACCTGAGTCACAGAATTCAACCTCTCAAGCAGCGGCGCCTCAACCCGCATCCGAAACAACAACGCAGGATGCCCCAACCGCGCCGGTAGAATCCGCCCCTGCGCAAACAACCGCCGCCGCTTCAACACAGGCTCCGCTTTCACCGGAGATCGCCCAGTCGATTGAATCCATGAAGCAGGAAATCGCGGCATTGAAGCAAACAGTCGAACAGCTTCAGACCGGTCAGCAGCAGTTCGGCCGCGATGTCGCAAAGCTCAATGAACAGGACGCGCGCCAAAAAGCGAGTGCACAAGCCACAAGACCTGCGCCAAAACCGCAAGCTCAGCGCACGCCCCCTCCTCCTGTGATCCCTTATCGGGCGACTGCACCGTATCCACCGCAGGCTTCATCGCAAGTGCAGACATATTCTCACGCTGCTGCGCCGCGTGACACTTACATAGCGCCTGCCGCGCCTGCGCAACTTCCGCCTCAGCCGGGTGACACCAGCGTTCCGCGGCCTCCGATGCCATTGCGATAAAGAATTAAGCTGCGTCGATGCAGACCTCGACACGATCATCGACCAGCCGCGTCCGGAAGGTGCGAAGATCGACATCGACCGGCTCGCACAGCGCCTTTCCGGTTTTGATGTTGAAACATCCGCCATGCAGCGCGCACTCAACGCTGTCTCCATCGAGAAAGCCGTCTGTCAGCAGCGCAAAGCCGTGTGTGCACACGTTGTCGGTCGCGAAGTATTCGCCATCGACATTATAAACAGCGATATGCATATCACCAATTTCGATGGGGAGCATCGCTCCAGCTTGAATCTCACCCAGCGCGCAAACGGAATGCCAAACTTCACTCATCTCTGATCCTGTGTGGAGATATTTCGAAAGCAAGCCGCTCGCATAGCTCGCCAAACTTGAAGACTCGGCCGCCGCACAAGCAGCAACCCTTCCGATCATACTTCGACAAAAACTGTCGCCTCTTCAACCACAACCGGAAACGTCTCAGCAACCAGATGTCCCTCGACCCGCTCGCAACTGCTCTCGACGCTGGTCTTGTATTGCCGGGTAAAGAAGCGTTGCGGATCGCAGTATGACTTGCCCGTTCGCAAGTCGAACTCCCAGCCATGCCATGGGCAGCGCAGAATCTCGTCAGGCCGCGACAGCTTGTAACAGCCTGGCTCACTGGATTCCGGCAGTCCCGTAATAATGCCACGGCTCAAGTTCGCACCCTCATGCGGACACCGGTTCAACAGAGCGTAGAAATCGCCTTTCACGTTGAAAACGACAATTTCCCTGCCGCGAACAGTCACGACCTTGCGGTGTCCCGGCGGAATCTCCCTGACCAGTCCGACTTTTTCTTTCGCCATGATCAAAGCCTGTGAAGCTGTTCCGCGTTCGTGCGGCAAATCTGCCGCCGTTCGGCAGGCGTCATTTTCATGTTGAAAGCGTACGACGGGTCATCCTGATCCCAGTGCGGATAATCGCTGGAAAACAGCAGACGATCCCAGCCAACCCAATCGAACGTGCGCCGTAGCAGTTCAGGCTGCGGAGGCTCTTCCATCGGCTGGGTCGTGTACCAGAAATTTCGTTTGATATATTCGGAGGGCGGACGCGTCAGGTGCGGGATTTCCCGGCCCATCCGCTGCCACAGCCGGTCGAGACGCCACGCAAAACTCGGCACCCATGCGAAGCCGATTTCGACGAGCACCACCTTGAGCTTGGGAAATCTCTCGAGCACGCCTTCCAGAACCATGCTGCTCATCACAGCAGGTCCGCCCATCGTGGTAGCGTAATGCTCTTCCATATAGAAAGATGGCCAGCCGCCGCCTGTGGAAGCGTGCCCACCAACTCCATAAGAGTGAATGCCGAGCGGCAGATCGAAAGCCTGCGCAGCTTCGTAGATCGGCCAGTATCGTTCGCGGCCAAGCGGCTCGCTGCTGCGGGGCGCGAGCATGATCTGAACGAAGCGATTGTCGCGAGCACAGCGCTCGATTTCCTTGACCGCCGCCGCTGCATCGTCCTGCACGACGACCAGCGTGGCGCGAAGCCTTTTATCGCGCTCGCACCATTCCGCGATCTGCCAGTCATTATGCGCCGTCGCCATGGCACGCGCGTAACCCAGATTCCGCTCGCTCCCGACGTTTCCGAACAGCGGGATCAGAACGCCGGTGATGATGTTGAACGGATCGAGATGCTGCTGCTGCATGAACTCGAGATCTGAGCCCGGGGGCCCACCGCTCGGCGGCCATGCATCACGGCGGCAAATCAGAGGGGCCGAGCGCGGATACTGCGTCGTATTGATGAACGGCTGCCTGAGATGAATCCCGAATTCCTCGGCATGCTCCTGCCAGCGCTTAGGCAGGTAGGGATGAAGGCTCTTGGAATTCTTCGGCAGCGGATGAATATCGCAATCGATAATCCCCGCAGCACTCTTTGCGTCCGCTACTTTCGGCGCATTCTCGACGACGCTCATCTCAAGCCTCCCGCAAGCGCGAATAGATTTTCATCGGATTTTCGGTGCGGAGTCTGGTCATCAGATCGGCATCGAATCCTTCTGGAGCGAAGTTATTTCCTTCAAAATTCCAATGTGGATAGTCGGTCGAGAACAGCATCATGTCAGGACCGATCTGATCGATCATTTCGCGCACAATCTGCGGATCGTTCGGCCCATCGAAAGGTTGCATGGTGAGCCGAACCCGCTCCTTCACGATTTCGCTCGGTGCACGTTTCAGCCAGGGCACCTCCATGCGCAAACCGCGCCAGAGCTTGTCGATCCGCCAGAGAAATGAAGGAAGCCAAGTCACACCGGATTCTAGCAGCACGACATTCAGCTTGGGAAACTTCTCGAAAACACCTTCGGCGACCAGGCTTAAAAGCTGAGTCTGGAAGCCCACGCTCTGCGCGGCCTGATCTTCAATGTGATAGGAGGGCCAGCCGTTGGTCCATGGCGCCGAGCGATAGATCGTTCCGGAGTGAATACCAATAGGAAGATCGTGCTTTTCCGCAGCCGCGTAGATTGGCCACATCTGCCGTCGGCCGAGCGGCATTTCGCCCAGCACCATCATCAGCACCTGAACAAACCGCCGGTCGGACGCGCGACGCTCGATCTCCTCGGCAGCAAGTTCCGGCGACTGCCAAGGGATCACGATCGATGCGCGGAAGCGGTCATCCTTGCTGAGCCACTCTTCTGCCAGCCAGTCATTGGTCGCGCGGCAAAGTGCAGCCGCGAGGTCCTGATTGTAAACCGCCTGACTGCCGTAAAGGCAGTTGCAGATGGCGATATCCGAGCCCATATCGTCCAGTGCCTTCTTTCGCACTTGATCGACACCGATTTCACCACGCCAATCGGAGCGGACAGCCGGGGGAAAGTTCGACAGGTCGCTGGTCAATTCCAGCCGATCGATTCCCCGGCTTGTAACCTGTTCGCGCCAGTAATCTTCCAGATACGGCAACAACTTTTGCGTTGTCGGCAACGTCACATGAAGATCGCAATCAATCTTCGGCGCCGGATTGAGTCGCTGCAGCACGGGACCGTTCCTTTTCGCTGACCTACGGGACGCTGTTATTCCGCGCTGATACCAGCTGCGCGGATCGTCTTGCCCCACTTATCGGTCTCTTTCCGGATGAAGGCGGCAAATTCCTCCGGGCTCGAGCCGACGGGTTCGGCGGCCTGCTTGGCGAAAGCCTGCTGAACGTCCGGAGACTTGATCGCCTGCACAATAGAGGCATTCAGCTTCTTGATCACTTCCGGCGGCGTACCTGCCGGCGCAACAATTCCAGTCCAGCCGGTCGCTTCGTAATCGGGCAACCCGCTTTCAGCCAGCGTCGGAATATTCGGAACAGCTGGAGATCGTTTTTTCCCGGTCACGGCCAAGGCGCGAAGCTTTCCGCCCTCCACCAGCGGCATGGTCGTGATCATGGAGTCGAACATGAGCTGGACATGCCCGCCCATCAGATCGTTCAGCGCGGGTGCGCTGCCCTTGTACGGAATATGCGGCGCATCGATATCCGCCTGCTTGACGAACAGCTCACCCGACAGATGCATCGAGGTGCCATTGCCGCCCGAAGCCCGGTTAAGCTTGCCGGGATTCTTCTTCGCATACTCGATCAGCTCCTTGACCGAGCGAACCGGAAGGTCGTTGTTGACCACCAGCATGAGAGGATACTGCACGACGAGCGATATCGGGGCGAAGTCGTTGATCGGATCGAACGGTAGCTTCTTGAAGAGCGTCTGATTGATCGCATGCGTGCCGGTCGTCGCGAACAGCAAGGTGTAGCCATCAGGTGCGCTTCTGGCGACGACTTCAGCGCCAAGATTGTTACCGGCACCCGGTCGAGGCTCAACAATCACCGGCTGTCCCAGCGACGCCTGCATCTTGTCCGCAAGAAGCTGTGCCGTGATGTGGGTCGGACCACCTGCCGCGGCCGGAACCACGATCTTCACCGGCCGCGTTGGAAAATCCTGTGCGGATGCCGTGCCTGCGGCAAGACCCATCACTACGCCTAGAATACGAAAAAACTGAACCCGTCGCATGAAGTTTCCTCTTGTTCGACTGTCGAACTTATTATCTATTATCGAACACGATAACACAGGCCTCAGGGATGGCAACCCATGCTCACGCTCGATGAACAATGGACGGATGCGACACGATGGCCTCCCGGGAGCGACCAGTTCGTCGAATCCTTCGCCAAGGGCCTGCTGGTCATCGCCGCGTTCAGTCAGGAGCGCGGCCTGACGCTGACAGGTGTCGCCCAGCGAACAAATCTGCCCCGCGCCGGCGTCAGGCGCTTGCTTCATACATTGGTGGCTCTGGGCATGGCGCGCCAGAATGGCGATGTCTTTTCGCTGTCTCCGCGCGTCCTTCAGCTTGGCTTCTCGTATCTCTCGTCGCTTTCGCTACGCGAAGTTGCCCAGCCGATCATCGAAACCCTGTCACGCGAAGCGAACGAGGTCGTCGCCATCTCCGTGCTCGACGGTCCGAACGTGATCTACATTACGCGCGCCGAAGTCACGAGCGTTCTGCGGCGCAGCCTGACAATCGGCAGCCGCATCCCCGCATTTTGCACATCCATGGGCCGGGTGTTGCTGGCTGGTCTTCCGCCGGAGGAATGTCGCGCCAGCCTGATGAACTCAGACCGCCGCGCATGGACCCGGCAAACCGTCACCGATGTCCGCAAACTTGAAAAGGAAATCGCCATCGTCCGCGACCAGGGATGGAGCATTGTCACGGATGAACTTGAAGTGGGTGCCTTTGGTATCGCCGCCCCGATCCGAGGCGAAGGTGGCAAGACGGTCGCAGCGATCAACCTGTCCACCAATCTGGCGCGGCATTCACCCGCTGCGCTGGTGAAGAAATTTCTTCCGCGGCTGATGAAAGCTGCTGACGAGATCAGTAATCACATCATCTGACGCTCGCTCCGCACCGGATACAACGCAGCCGCGTCACTCCAGTTCGTGAAAGAACGACGCTTTCTCCGGTTAAAACTGTTATAGACTGCGGATTATCTCAAACGCACGGCTGTTTATGGACAAGATCGATATTACAGCGCCGCCCGGCCCGGCGATTCCTCCTTCTCATTTATTGCCTTTCTACCGATACTTCCTGTCCGAGCATAAGCGGATCTTTGCCTGGCTGTTCATATGCGGATTCGGTGTCGCATGCGCGGATGCGCTGGTGTCCGTCTTCGTCGGCAAGGTCGTCGCATTTGTCGGTCAAGCAGACCGATGGAAGGCATGGCAGGACTACTGGCCCACCCTGCTCGTTCTTCTGCTCGCAATCGGACTCGTGCGCCCCGTGCTGATCTATCTGGATCTGCATCTGCGAAACAGCTTTCTCGTTCCCGGCGTCACCTCGCGCATGCGCTGGATCAGCCATTGGCATGTGGTGCAGCAGAGCTGGCAATTCTTCCAGCGCGACTTTCCCGGACGCCTCGCTCATCGCGTCATCCATACACCCGGAGCGTTGCGGGAAACGGCTGAGGCCGCCATTCGCGCGGTCTGGTATCTGGCGATGTATGGCGGCGTAAGTTTCTTCCTGCTCGCACAAGCTGACTGGCGATTGACTCTTCCTATCCTCGGCTGGTTCGGCGGTTACGCGCTTTTGCTCCGTCACTATGTCCCGCGCCTGCGCGAACGAGCGGATGGCAGTTCACAAGCCTATTCGGATTTGATGGCAAGGATCGTCGATTGCTACAGCAACATTCTCACCGTCAAACTTTTCTCCTACGCCGCGACCGACAACGACCACGTTCGCAACAGCCTGCTGTCGCACAACGAAGCCCAGTTGCGTCATATGCAAATGATCACGGGCTTCATGACAAGCCTGACCATCCTGAACACCGCGCTCCTGACCGGAACAGGAGCGATTGGCGTCGCCTTATGGCTGAACGGGCATGTTGAGGCCGAGGCTGTCGCGATGGCCCTCCCACTGGTCTGGCAAGCGGCAAGCACCGGAGGATGGGTCGCATGGGAGATATCGGGGATTTTTCAGAATCTTGCCGACGTCCGTCAGGGCATGGAGTCGATCGCGGCGCCCAACACCATGACCGACGCACCCAATGCAAAAGCCCTTCGCGTCTCGTCGGGCGCAATCGAGTTTCAGGATATCGGGTTTGGGTATTCGGCGGATGCGACCTTGTTCGACAGCTTCGCCTTGACCATCGCGCCGGGCGAACGGGTGGGCCTTGTGGGACGATCGGGTGCGGGCAAATCCACCATCGTCAGCCTTCTGCTCCGGCTGTACGACATTCAGAAAGGCACAATCCGGATCGATGGGCAGAACATTCGCGGGGTCACCATGGACAGCCTGCGGTCCAGCATCGGCGTGGTTACCCAGGATACCGCCCTGCTGCACCGGTCGGTGCGGGAGAACATCCTGTGCGGGAAACCCGATGCCACCGATCAGGAACTGGATGCCGCATTGCAGCAAGCCCGTGTCACTCCATTCATCGACACCCTGCAGGATGACGATGGCGGCACAAAGCTCGATGCCAGTGTGGGCGAACGTGGCGCGAAACTATCGGGCGGCCAGCGGCAGCGTATCGTCCTTGCCCGAACGCTTCTGAAAAACGCGCCCATCCTGATCCTCGACGAAGCAACAGCCGCACTGGATTCCGAAGCCGAAGCCGCCATACAGGAACAGCTCGAAGCATTGATGAACGGAAAAACGGTGATTACGATTGCCCATCGCCTTTCAACACTGGCGCGCATGGATAGAATTATCGTCCTGGACGAAGGCCGCATCATCGAGGAAGGATCGCACGATAAATTACTGGCTGACGGTGGGCTTTACGCTTCCCTGTGGCAGCATCAGACCGGCAATCGCCTGCCGGGCGGCGACCATTCCTCTTTCAGATTACCTATCGATCCCGACATCAATTAGCAGATCATCGGATTTCAACATGAAGATTCAACTGGCACCCGGCACGACATTGACCCGCATTGAGGGGAAAGACGTTCTCTTCTCGGTTCGCACGGGTGATTCCTACGGCCTGAATGAGACCGCAGCCCGGATGGTGCGGCTTGGAATTGAATCAGGCCTTGATAAAGCCGCCACACAGATGGCTGAGGAATTCAGCGCGGAGCCGAGTGAAATTCGCGCTGATCTCGACGATCTTGTGAAAGACCTCGTTCAGCTCAAGCTGGTTCAGGCGCTTTCCGACCAAGGCGCATAGGAAGCGACCTCCGTGAAATCTTCCATCCCCGGCGTCCTCACAAACGTCTCCTGATTACAGGTCACCCACGCGTGACCCGAAAGAGGCGACAATCGCATTCCGATTTTCAGAACTGCGGGATAGCCATGCCGATTGAGCACGAACCAGGTCGCCATCGCCTGATCGAGACATTCGATACGCAACGGCAAAAGATGGATTCCACGTATCGCGAGATCGGCGAGTTCGTTGGTCGATCGGGTCCCCGCCGCTTTTGGAAATCGGCGTCCCAGCCATGTCAGGAAACTCGCAGTCCGATCGATCCCAAGAAGTTTGGTCGAGAAATACGAGAAGTATAAAACGAGAATATTCATGTGCCGTGTTTCTAGCTGTAGCCCGGCGATAATTATATCCGAGTAGAAATGCAGACTGCAACGAACACATCGCCGGAAGCTCGAGCTGTCGCGCCAAGCGGCATATCAATCGAGACGATTGCACCTCCAAACTGCATTCGCATGATCGCGAACTTTGGAGAGCTTCTCCTGGAAGGATGCGTTCTGCGAGCCGGCGGTAAAAGCGGCCGCGATGCGCTCTTGCAACTCGCTGAACTTATCACTCAGCATGGCCCGTCCGCGATCACTCAAGCCGATGGTGACTTTGTTGCGCTGATTGTCACGACAACTGACACTTATGCTTTCAAAAGCTTCACGTCTCAATATCAGCTCTATTATCGCGACGCGGGCGGCCAGATCGCCAACCGGCTTTCCAGCTTCTACGATCCGAAAAGCACGATATGGAATGAAGACTATTTCGCACGCCATGTCCTGATCGTTCCGGGCTATCAGTTCCTGTCACGGGAAACGCCCCTGAAGGATGTCTACCGGGTTCTTCCAGGGGAGATGGTGCGGTTTGGCGCAGCCGGTATCAGCCGCGAACAGCTTGTTCGACGCAACTACAAGTATCAGCTTGATCCTGCCCAGCGCCGTGAGGATGTCGCGTTATCGATCCTCGAAATCCTGCGCAATTCAATCAAGGACAGGCTGGCCGCATTCCCCGACGCAGATATCTGCGTGGAGATTTCGGGAGGACTCGATTCATCGTTTATCGCCTGTCTGCTGGGTGAGCAGGCATCTTCCGGCATCCGGGGCGTGATGTTTTCCCAGCCCAACCTGCCATCGCATGCAATCAGCGAGGGTTATGCACGCGAGGTGGCGGATCGATATGGAATCGATCTTGCGATCATTCCACCGGAAGATCTTCCGCAAGACGTCGACGAGCATCCTGACTACGCAGACGAGCCGAGCGATTTCTTCTGGTTCGGGGACTGGTTCTCGCGGGCAGTTGCACAGTGCGCGGAGCCGGGCTCGCATGTGTTCACCGGCTACGGTGCAGATCAGCTTTTTCTGCGCTCGCCGTCATTTCTTCCTTACCTCCTGAAGCATCGCGAATTCCGCCATTTCGCGGATGCCTTGACGCCTGCAAGCCATCTGCTGTCGCGCGGACGAGCCAACATTGCCTGGCAATGTATGCTGTCACAGATGCCGGACGGTCTTCATGAAAGCTTGAACCGTGCGTTTGCCGGCCGTCGCTGGAATCCATGGGATGTCGGCGACGTGAATATGCAGCGCATGCTCGGCGAGTCTGTTGAGTGGCTTAGGTGCGGCAAGAGTCTTCGGGGCTATGGAGTCGAGCGCGCCGCATGGGAGCACGAATTAGTTGGGGACGGCATCCTTTGCGACGACTGGGGCTATTTCTCCGCGCCACGCACCGTGACCCAGAGCCACTTTGCCGCGAAGGGGCTGATGGACGCTTCGCCGTTCTGCGACCTACCCCTGCTCGATTACGTCTATGACGATGTCAGCGCGCTTCTCATCCATAACTTCGATGGCCGCTACAAGGAGCTTCTGCGCGACTGTCAAAAGGGCATAGTTCCGGAGGGCCTGCGCAACCGGCAGAACGACACCTTTGTCTTCAACTCGTTTCAGTTGAACTACGTCAACAAGGCCCGTGACCACTTTCATGGCCTGCTCCAGACCGCACCCAATGGCTGGATCGATCACAATGGCGCAACCTATGCGCTAGAACAGCTCTCATTCGGTATGACCACCAGTTCGACCCGCTCTGTGTTGGCCCTGATGGGATACCTTGGCTGGCGGAAGGCCTTTATCGATCACTGCACCAGCCATTCAGCGGACGGCGCGGCAAGCATTATCTCGCATCGCACAAAAAAGGCGGCGAGCCCATGAGGCCGCCGCCAGCTTGCGCGAGATGCGCTTGGCTTATTTGAAATAACCCGAATACTTCTTGCCGTCGGTGCTGGGACCAGTGTGGTTCGACTTGATCAGGGCCAGGCTGCCCAGCTTCACGAGGGTCGGTTTTGTGTAAGACTTCACGAAATATCTCCATCAAAAAACGGGCAAATCGCGCCCGTTAAATGTCTAACATTTATAAAATGCGATGCAAGCCGGTCGGCTCCGGCCTGCCCACTCCCCTATCGCGGCTTGCGCGAATAGAGGTCAGCCCAGATCATCGTGGCTGCAAAAAATCCAAACAACAGAACCACGGGAATCAGCGCGATGATGGTGTCTTTCGGCATTGTCTTCTCCATTGCGATGGAGAGACATTTATTGCCAATGACCGATGCGCGAATTGACCTTGATCAAATGCCCATCAATACGCCGCGTGTCACGCTGCAGTCAGATGATCGAGCCGCTCGCTGCTGAGAAGCCGCACACCATCCGGAACGATCAGGATGGTTTTCTCGCGCGCGAGCTTGGTCAGCGTCCGGCTCACGGTCTCAATGGTCAGCCCGAGATAATCAGCGATATCCTGTCGTCCCATCGGCAAAGCAACGCTGACGGACATCGGCCCAATCCTCGCGTATCGCATCTGCAGATTGACGAGAAATGCTGCAACTTTCTCCTCTGCCGTTTTGCGGCCGAGCAACAGCATCTGATCCTGCGCGAGGCTCAGTTCATGACCTGCGAACTCATGCAACCGCCGCAACAGATGCGGCTTGCCGTCGATATAGGACACGAATGACGAGCGCAGGAAGCGGCAAACCCTGACCGGCGTTACGGCTTCGGCCGTTACGCCATAACGATCCATCAATGCGAGCCCGAGAAAATCTCCAGGCAATGCAAATCCCATGATCTGGCGCCGGCCATCGGGCAGCGACTTGTAGAGGCGCACAACGCCTTCGGTCACGTTGAAGACGTGGCTGGCAAGCGCCCCCTGATCGAACAGCATCGCCTTGGGTGCAAACACCGTCGGCAGGCTGATCCGCTCCAGCGCCTCAAGCTCGGTGAGTTCGAGAGCGCCGCAAACACTCACCAGCCGGACGCTACATTCCGCACAGCCAGTGCTGCTGCGATTGTGCTTGCATGGCTGGCCCGCTGCGCAGTGTTCAACGCTATCCATTGATGCCGCCTGTGTTGACCCAACCCTTTATATATACGGTTTCGTCCGACATTTTGACCTAAATCAAAGTCCTGAATCGTTGATACACATCAATGCCGTAGGGGCTGTGGACCGCTCAATCTGCCCCTTTACGGGACATGATCGGCAACGAGCTCACTTGGCGATGGATCAGCATTTTCAAGCGCATTCGATCGGCCTCAAGGATGCCAAGTCGGCTTACCCGCTGGTCTATCTGCACGATGCCAGCATTTCGCTGGACGAATGGATGCGATTTGCCAGACGCCGCTGCCGTGAGCCGGCGGATCGCACCGGCCTGATTGCCATCCGGGACAGGCGCGGCCTGATCCACGCCCTATTTGGATACCGGATCGATATCGACCTGCGGGCGCGTAAAAAGCTCTGCCTCGGTAATCTGGTGGTCGCGCGGATGCCCGGCCAGTTGATCGACGAGGCCATTATTGCCAGCGCCAACGAACTCGCCGCCCGCTTCGCCTGCCAGACCATCAGCCTCGAGCAACCTTTCAGCCGCAGAACCGGGCTACCCGGCGCGTGTCCCACGACCTACGATCTGCTCGCCAGCCGCATCAGCTTTATCCCGAGCACGAGACGCCACTGAGCAGGGGCGTGTTGGGCTGAGCCGGCCGCGAATGGCGCGGCGCTTCGATTCTGCCCTGCGCAGTCGCGATTCCCAGTTCAAGACTGTCCGCAATCCGGCGCGCGCGTTCAATGAAGTGCTCCGCTGCGGCGGGAGGGCAGACCTCGGCAGCCGTCGCCTCAAACAATTCAAGCCAGCGGTCAAAATGCGTCCCGTCGACCGGGAGACCCATGTGCATGCGCATCGGTTGCCCGTGATAACGGCCCGTCATCAACGCCACGGACGACCAGAAGGTGCAAAGCTTGGCAATATGGTGCTCCCAATCCGTGACCCGCGTCGCGAAAATCGGCCCCAGTACCGGCTCGACCTGAATGCGCTGATAAAACAGCCTGACAAGGCGCTCGATCATCGGCTCATCGATACCCGTCTTCGCCATGATATCTGCCGTGATCCGTGCCCGGCGTTCAGGTCCACCTGCTTCCAAACTGCTCATCGTTCGGTCCTCTTTTGAGCCGCAGCTTATGCCGCCGGCTGGATTCCAAAGTCTTCGGGACGCAAAACCAGATCGGCCAGCGTGTAACGATCCAGCGTCGCAACAAAGGCTGCCAGCGCCTCGTTCAGAACGCCCCGCAACCGGCAGCGCGGCGTGATGCGGCATCGGTTCTCGGACGAAAAGCACTCGACCAACTCGAAATCCGGTTCGGTGGCTCGCACCACATCCCCAAGGCTGATCTTGTCCGGTTGCTTTGCCAGTTCGAGCCCGCCTGAGCGGCCCCGCACCGCCTTCAGGTAGCCGGCGCGCGTGAGCTGGTTGACGACTTTCATGAGGTGCGCCCGCGATATTCCATAGACCCGCGCCGTTTCCTCGATCGTAATCAATGCGTTGCTACGTGCCGCCGCGAAGAGGAGGACGCGCAATGCGTAGTCCGAGAAATTGGTTAATCGCATCACATCCTCCAGCCTCGGTTGACCCGAATGCGTAATAAGATATATATAAAATATATCTTATTGGAAACCTCAAAATGCACATGCCCACTCTGCGAGTCGCAACTGGCAAAATTCAGCGAAATGCGCTGAACGGCGTTGCACCACTGTCTTTGCGATAAAACAAAGACAGTACGGCCCGATAAGCAGAATGAGAGACGTGCTGCTTCGGCATCCATGCTTTCGAAGCCAGAAATCCGGGCGTAGGCTGGAAGAACCATCGATAAGGCCGACGCATATTTGATTTTAATTGCAGGGGGCCAGCCGAAACCCGGTTGGTGCGGGCGACAAGATGATGGGGCAACTTACAAAAAACGAACGTCAGCTCGCGCTGATCATTCTGCTTGTGGTGGGCTTCTGCGGAGCTGCCCTCGGCGTCGCAGGGCGAGATGACCTCCTTGGCGTTCATGGCTGGCTGGTTGTGCTCGCCGCGGTTGCCGGCATCTTCAAGGTCATCTCGGCCTACTACGAGCCCGAGCCCAGCGACGAACGCCTGTCGCTCTACTACGACGACCCGACAAAGGTCGGCATCATCCTCGCCATGGTCTGGGCCGTGTTCGGCCTGTTCATCGGTGACTGGGTCGCGTGGCTTCTGGTGAAGCCAGATCTCACCTTCGATGCCGGATGGTCGAGCTTCGGGCGCCTGCGGCCTGTGCACACCACTGGCGTCATCTTCGGTTTCGGCGGCAATGCACTGATCGCCACATCGCTTTACGTGCTGCAGCGGACGTCGCGCGCCCGCCTCCCCGATCAGCTCAGCCCCTGGTTTGTGCTGATGGGATACAACCTGTTCTGTGTGATTGCCGTCACCGGTTACATGATGGGTATCACACAGTCGAAGGAATACGCAGAACCGGAATGGTATGCCGACATCTGGCTTGTGATTGTCTGGGTCGTTTACTTCGGGATTTACCTGCGCACGCTCGCGCGGCGTAAAGAGCCGCATATCTATGTGGCCAACTGGTACTACATGGCCTTCATCCTGGTCGTTGCGATCCTTCACATCGTCAACAATCTCGCAGTGCCAGTCTCTTTCGGTCACGCCAAGAGCTATTCGCTATTCTCCGGCGTGCAGGATGCAATGACGGAATGGTGGTACGGCCACAACGCTGTCGCCTTCTTCCTGACAGCCGGCTTCCTCGGCATGATGTATTATTATCTGCCGGTGCGTGCCGGACGGCCGATCTTTTCCTATCGCCTGTCGATCATCAGCTTCTGGGGCATCACCTTCTTCTACATGTGGGCGGGCTCGCACCACCTGCACTACACGGCGCTGCCGCAGTGGGTGCAGACACTCGGCATGACCTTCTCGCTGATGCTGCTGATCCCGTCATGGGCATCCGCGGCGAACGCTCTGCTGACCCTGAACGGCGCCTGGGACAAGGTGCGTGACGACGCAACACTGCGCTTCATGATGGTCGCCGCCGTGTTCTACGGGCTGACCACGTTCGAAGGATCGTTCCTCGCAATCCGCTCGGTGAACTCGCTCTCGCACTACACCGACTGGACCGTGGGCCATGTTCACGCCGGCGCACTCGGCTGGGTCGCGATGATCACTTTCGGATCGATCTACGCTTCCGTGCCGTGGCTGTGGAAGAGCAAGACCATGTATTCGCCGAAGCTTGTCGAAGTTCACTTCTGGCTCGCCGTTGCCGGCACCATTGTCTACGTCTTCGCGATGTGGAATTCCGGCATCATCCAGGGACTGATGTGGCGGACCTATAACGAGAGCGGCACGCTCGCCTACTCGTTCGTGGACTCATTAGTCGCGATGCGGCCCTACTATATCGCCCGCGCCATCGGTGGCCTTTTCTTCCTCATCGGCGCGATTGTCGGCTCCTACAATATCTGGATGACCATCAAGACGGCAGCATCTCGCGCAGTGCCCGAAACGACGGCTGATCGCCCGGCATCTGCCGCGGCACCTGCCCTTCAGGCCGGAGAGTAATCACATGTTCGGACTGCACTACAAACTTGAACGCAAAGCCGTTGGCCTGGTTCTCGGCATTGTCATTGTGTCGAGCATCGGCGGCCTTGTGGAAATCGCGCCGCTGTTCACGATCCATCAGACCGTCGAAAGCGCACCCGATATGCGCGTCTACACACCCCTCGAGCTTGCGGGCCGTAACATCTACATCCGCGAGGGCTGCTATGCCTGCCATTCGCAGATGATCCGGACCCTGCGCGACGAAGTCGAACGCTACGGGCCATACTCCCTCGCAGTGGAATCGAAATACGATCATCCAATGCTGTGGGGATCGAAGCGCACCGGACCTGATCTGGCGCGTATCGGCGGCAAGTATTCGGATGAGTGGCATGTTGCCCACCTGAACAATCCGCGTGATGTGATGTCTGTGTCGGTGATGCCGGCCTATGCGTGGCTGTCGCGAACGGCGCTGCGAACCGACGACATGGGAGCGCACCTGAAGGCTCAACGCGCGGTTGGTGTTCCCTACACCGATGACATGATCGCGAATGCCGCGTCCGACACCTATGGACAGGCTGCACCGGACACGCCCTTCGCGGAAGGCGTCACCAAACGATACGGCGCGGCAACGAATGTTCGCGCATTCGACGGAAAGCCCGGCGATGTCACGGAAATGGATGCGCTTGTCGCCTATCTCCAGATCCTCGGGCGGCTGACGGAAGCTCCGTACAAGCCTGTTGCGGAGGCGAAGTGATCATGGATTTTGAACACAACACCCTCGTCTGGTTTTCGAAGTCGTTCGGATTGTTTTACCTGATCGCACTCTCGATCATCGTTTTGATCTACGCCTACTGGCCGTCGAACAGAAAGAGTTTCGATCGCGCCGCGACTTCCATTTTGCGCGATGAGGACAAACCATGGCGGTAGAAGAACGCGATCTTCATACCGGTTATATGACCACCGGACATGAATGGAACGGCATCAAGGAATTGAATACGCCGGTCCCTCGCCCGGTCTATTTCTTCCTGATCCTGACGGCGCTGTTCTCGTTCGCCTACTGGGTTCTGATGCCGGCATGGCCGATTGGTGTGACCTACACAAAGGGCCTGCTGGGACTTGATGACCGCAAGGACGTGCAGGAATCCCTGAAAGAGGCCTCGCTCAGCCGCGATCAATGGACCAAGAAGATCGAGGCGGACAGCTACCAAGCCATTCAGGCCGATCCACGGCTGATGAATATCGTTCGCCAATCAGGACGGACGCTGTTCGGCGACAACTGCGCCGCATGTCACGGATTCAACGCCAAGGGCGGCCCCGGTTTCCCCGACCTCACCACTTCGTCCTGGCTGTGGGGCGGAGATCCCGCGGCGATTGCCGAAACGATCCGCGTCGGCATCAATTCAACGCATCCGGATACGCGCGTCTCGCAGATGCCCGCCTTCGGCCATGACCAGATGATCCCGGCAACCGATGTCGACAACGTGGTTGCCTTTGTGCAGGCCCTGTCCAATCCGGCTGCTGCAAAAGATGCCAAACCGGGTCAGGTCGAAGCTGGCAAGGCTGTGTTCGCCGCGAACTGCGCGACTTGTCACGGTGACGACGGCAAGGGCAAGGCGGACCTCGGTGCGCCGAACCTGACCGACAAGTCGTGGATTTATGGCGGCGACAAGCAGTCCATTCTCAACACGGTGTGGAGTGGGCGTCAGGGCCGCATGCCGACATGGGAGAATCGCCTGACGCCGCTCGACCGGAAAATTCTCGCGCTCTACCTGTTCGATCAGAGGGGCAAATGACCTCTGCGGCCACGCCCAAGGAGCGCTCGACGATAAAGCCGCTCGTGAAGCTGCTGATCGGACTCGGCGTTGTTCTTCTCGTCGGCGCGAATGCTCACCTGCTTTATGTGGCCATGACCTCGCAGCCGGATTGCGTCGATCATGTTCGAAGCGGCCAGGCAAATGAACAAAATACCGGCTTCAGCGCAGCGAAATCATCCTGTTCGCCCAAAGCCGCGAAGCCCATTAAATTGTCAGCGGAGTAGCTGCGCATGACCATGATCCCGAGCCTTGTGCCTCCACTTCCGGTCAAGAACCGCTGGCAGCGATCGCTCGCTCCTGCCGACGCATTCAGCTGGCTGGCGGCCGGCTGGCGTGACTTCACAACGCAACCTGCATCGAGCATCGCATACGGACTGCTCATCTTCCTGGCATCGATTGCGATCGTTGTCGGCTTGTTCCGATTCGGATGGGACTACATCCTGTTTCCCGCCTTTGCAGGATTCATGGTTGTCGGTCCCATTCTCGCCGTCGGCCTCTACGAGAAAAGCCGCCGCCTCGCCGCTGGTCTTCCGGTGAACTTGGCCAACATGATTTTTGTGAAACCCAAGTCAGGTGGGCAGATTCTTTTCGCGGGCGTCTTGCTGTGCCTGCTGATGATCACCTGGATGCGCGCTGCTGTGATCGTCTACGCCCTGTTCTTCGGTCTGGTGCCGTTTCCCGGCCTCGATCACATTGCGCCCATGCTGTTCACCACGCCGACCGGCTGGGCCATGCTTGTGGTCGGCGGCGCGATCGGTGGGCTGTTCGCAGCCTTCTCCTTCGCTATCAGCGCGTTTTCCATCCCGATGCTGCTCAGCAAGCGCGTCGACGCACTGACCGCCATGGGATCGAGCACGGCGCTGGTTTGGAACAATCTGCCGGTGATGCTGACATGGGGGGCCATCGTCATTATCCTCTTCCTGCTGAGCCTTGCGAGCGGACTTATCGGTTTGATTGTGGTGTTTCCAGTCCTGGGACATGGAACATGGCATGCGTACCGGGCTGTTTCAGCCGAGGATGCGTAAGCGCATGAAGACCCCGTGCTCTGTCGCGGGGAAATGGAGTAGCCGATGAGTTGCTGCGCACCCGGCGCCGAGGTGGCTCTCGCGATGACCGATCCGCGGATCGCGGACGAGGAAATGCTGCTTGCCAGTCGGATTGTCGACGATGGCATCCGTCAGAGTGACCTGTCCGTGCCGTCCATTCATTGCGGCGCCTGCATCCACAAGATCGAAACAGCACTCGGCGCGCTTCCAGGTATCGAACAGGCGCGCGTGAACCTGTCGACCAAACGCGTGGCAGTTCGCTGGCGGACGGGGGAACACCTGCCGCCGCTGATCCAGACACTCGATAAAATCGGTTATCCTGCCCATCTTCATGACGTCGACGCAGAGACAAAAGACGAAACGCTGACGGAATTGATCCGTGCACTGGCGGTTTCAGGTTTCGCGGCCAGCAATATCATGGGGCTGTCGATTGCGATCTGGGTCGGTGCCGAACCAGATACCCGCGTGATGTTCCACTGGATCTCGGCGCTGATTGCCTGCCCGGCACTGATCTATTCAGGCAACGTATTCTTCCAGTCCGCATGGAACGCACTACGTCATGGCCAGACCAACATGGACGTCCCGATTTCGATTGGCGTGCTGCTTGCTTTTGGCATGAGCCTCTATGAGACGATCCATCACGGCGTTCATGCCTATTTTGATGCGTCCATCTCACTGCTGTTCTTCCTGCTGATCGGGCGGACACTCGATTACATGATGCGCGAGCGTGCACGAACCGCCGTGAAAGGACTCGCACGGCTGGCTGCACGCGGCGCCTTGATTGTTCACGATGACGGCACGCATTCCTATCTGCCCATCAGCGACATCCGGCCCGGCATGACCATTCTGTTGCCTGTTGGAGAACGTGTGCCGGTCGACGCCAAGGTGTTGCAGGGGACGTCGGATATAGATTGCGCGATTGTCACCGGCGAAAGCTTGCCGCAACCGGCTATCGCGGGATCGGCGCTGTCGGCTGGAACGCTGAACCTGACCGGGCCGCTTACTATTGCCGCTACCGCGGCAGCAAACGACTCGTTCCTCGCGGAAATGATGCGGATGATGGAAGCCGCCGAAGCAGGCCGCTCGACTTATCGCCGCATTGCGGATCGGGCGTCCCGGCTCTACGCCCCTGTCGTTCACCTCACCGCGCTATTGACGCTCATCGGCTGGCTCGTCGTCACCGGCGATCTGCATCGCTCGATCACCATCGCCATTGCGGTTCTGATCATCACCTGCCCTTGCGCGCTCGGACTTGCTGTCC
>Ga0209023_10001674_pt1 | contig 29111 bp, 22 predicted proteins | sample LakOneMetagenome_FD_187468 | JGI IMG/M metagenome (GOLD analysis project Ga0209023, IMG submission 187468) | Freshwater and sediment microbial communities from Lake Erie, Canada (SPAdes) (version 2) | ecosystem: Environmental > Aquatic > Freshwater > Lentic | place: Lake Erie, Canada...
TCAGCCGTTTATGTAAGCGGATATGGATATTTAATTTTTTAACACACAAGCAACTTAACTTGTCTATGCACAACTTTACCCCGGAAGATTTATTACTCTATTTGTATAATGAAACTTCCCCAGCAAAAACAGCCGAAATAAAGGCTGCTTTAGAAACAGACTGGAGTCTTCGTGAAAAATTTGAAGTGATCAACTCAGCTCAAAAAAAGCTGGAAACACTTAAAATGTCACCAAGCCAGCAAACGCTGGATTCAATAATGAATTATGCTGAAAAAGCAGTAGCCGAACTTTCACCACAGGTGTAGCCCGCTAAAGCTTTTAATGTAATTTTATCCTCCACAAAAAATGGGGGATTTTTTTATGACCAAAAAAGAACGCTACCGGTTTTTAATTGACTATTTCCTGCAACATGCGCCTGATGCCGAAACCGAACTGATCTACGATAACCCCTTTCAACTTCTGGTGGCAGTGATTTTATCTGCTCAATGCACCGACAAACGGGTTAACCTGACTACGCCTTCCATTTTTGAAAAGTATCCAACTGCAGCCTCATTAAGCCGGGCAAGTTTTGATGATCTCTTTCCCCTGATCAAAAGCATTTCCTACCCCAATAACAAAACAAAGCACCTGATAGGCATGGCTAAAATGCTGATAGAAAAATTCAACGGCAAAGTACCCATGACGGTTGATGAATTGATACAACTTCCCGGCGTTGGACGAAAAACGGCTAATGTGATAACTTCGGTGGTTGACAACCAGCCGAATATGGCAGTAGATACACATGTATTTCGGGTGAGTGCAAGAATAGGGCTTACCAGCCATGCCAAAACCCCATTGGCCGCCGAAAGACAACTTGTAGAAAACCTCCCTTCAGAATATATCCATCTTGCCCATCATTGGCTCATCCTGCATGGCAGGTATGTTTGTACTGCAAGAAATCCTGCATGCAGCAAATGCGGTTTATCAGGCATCTGTAAATATGTGAACAAAAAAAATAAAACTTGAGCCATATTTGAGGAATAATCGTTTTATTTGCAATACAGTCTTATCCTTTTGAAACCCCCAGCCAAGAAATAAAATAAAGGATAACTTACACATGAAAAGAATTACATTTTTTGTAAGCAGCCTCATATTGCTTACCGCCCTATCAGAACGTGTTTCTGCACAATACTATTTTTACGACAGCAAATACTACGACAGCCCGATCATGTTCGAAATCGGAGCCTCTGTCGGTGCAATGAACTGCCTCACTGATCTTGGTGGCAATAAAGGTATTGGTAAGAAATTCGTAAAGGACCTTAACCTGGGTAAGACCAATGCAGCAGGCAGTATTTTCCTCAGTGCAACTTACCAGGATATGATAGCATTAAGGCTTGAAGCAACATTTGGCCAGGTAAAAGCAGATGATGCGGTATTGCGGAAAGTAAAAGCAAGTACATTTGGCCGCTATGAAAGGAATCTGAGTTTCAGGAGTAACATCACCGAATTTATGCTGGCAACTGAAATACATCCGTTATACATCTTCAATAAATATGATGAAGATAAAGCGCCACCAAGAACCTCTCCTTACCTACTTGCAGGTGTAGGATTCTTTTCTTTCAAACCACAAACACGGGCGAATGGAACATGGGTTGATCTGCAACCATTAAGTACAGAGGGGCAAGGCTTTGCAGAATACCCGGACAGAAAGCCATACAAATTGCAACAAATGTGTATCCCAGTCGGAATCGGGGCTAAATATGAGTTAAGTTCAACGATCAATCTCAGGGCTGAATTTGTTTACCGCATTTTATCTACCGATTACCTGGATGATGTAAGTACTACTTATATTGATCCTACTTTATACCCGAATTATTTTACTGGTGCAAAATTAACCAATGCGTTTTTATTGAACGACCGCCAGTATGAACTGGATCCTACGCATGTAACCAACCCTGGTGATCAGCGTGGGAACCCTAAGAACAATGATTCCTACTTTTCTTTCAACGTAAAGGTCAGCTACTCCTTCGGAAGGCAGAAGGTAAAATATTAAAATCCTTTATCAGCGGAGAAGCAATATGTTTCCTTGTTTTTTAATTGATTGCTTTGTACTGGTCTTCGTGTAGGACACATACCACACATAATTTCCCATATTCAGTAAAACTCCTTTCCTTTTGCCGTCCCAACCCTGCAGTGGATCTTTGGTAAAGTAGATCATTTCTCCATAACTGTTGAAAATGGTCATGCTGTAATCTTCCATATCGCATGCATGCAATGGCCGGAAGTTATCATTCAACCCATCACCGTTTGGCGTAAAGGCATTAGGAAGTAACAGGGCACATGGACAAGGATCAAAAGTTATGTTCATTTGTGCTGTATCTCTTCCACAGCCATTTTCCGCCACAATAGAATAAAGCCCTGTTTGTGTGGCCGTGTAGGTTGCTGTTTTGGTTCCATCCTGCCAGGTATATTCAGATGTGTTGGAAACCACCGGGCGGATGATGAAGGTTTCTCCCCGGCATAAGGAAGTATCTCCTGGCAATGCCAGTTTCAATGTGTCGTTGAAATAAACATTCAGGCTATCCCTGAAAATACAATGCCCCACAAAGGCTGTTACGGTATAGAAGCCGGGATTATAGATATAGTAGGTTGATTGGTTAGTATTATTCTGGTCTTCCCGCTGCGGTGGAAAGGATTCCCATTTGTATATACCAGTGCCGAAATCAGCATCGAGTACTAAAGAATTTCCCCGGCAAAGAGCCGTATCATTAAAATTGAGCTGCTTATTTCCACGGTAGCGCACTATCACAGTATCTACCACTTCGCATACTTTGGCGATGGTTACAAAAGCCCAGTACCTTCCTTCATTTCTTATTCGTATGAACGAATCCACCCCGATATTATAGTTCACTGCATCATTTATATCAAGCCCTTTACTGCCCCATGTATAAGAACTGGCACCCTGAACATTTGCTGATAATGTAAAGATTTCTCTTGGGCATAACAAGGTATCGGGTCCCAGGTTAAATGAAGGCGCTGCATAACTGCTGAAATTGATATTCACCGTATCGCTGTATAAACCGCAGCCCTTCACATCTGCATTCACAATGTATTGACCCCCTGGCGCCATTACAGGTAATTGCGATTGATCAAAATTAAGATCGGTACCATTCAGTAACCATTGATAGGTTGCATTTTCACTGGATGCATTTAAAGTAATTTGTTCGCCCTGGCACATAAGGTGATCCCGGCCCAGGTCAAGGTTGGGTGTCCTTGTAAAGAAAACACCAATGGTATCAGTTACAGCACAGCCATTTATTTTTACCGTGTAAGTGCCTGATTCTTTTACTTCCAGTATTGGTCCGAGTGTGGCCGTATCATCATTCCATTCGTAGATGGCATTGGGAACAATGGGAGCATTTAATATATAAGTACCCGTATCGCCGCACAAAAAAACATCCGGGCCAAAATTATATGGAACGGGCAATACAATTATAATGGTATCTGTTAAGTCGATGGTACCGGCTCCGCCATCAACAACATGCAACGTAACAACATAGGTACCGGCTGTATTATAAATATGCGTTGGCTGAAGAATGCCATTCGCTGTATTCAGCAACCCGCTGGCTGGGTCACCAAAATTCCAGTTTACCTGGCTGGGAAAAGGAGCCATTTCAAAAACATTGGAACTAAACTCCACCACCGAACCGGCACAGGTAGAACTGTGACTGACCGAAAACACGGTTTGGGCCGATAGTTCGCCTCCGCCAATTAAGAAATATAAAAAGAACAGGATAGAAAAGGATCGTTTCATCTGGTTTATCTTAATGTCTTATCAGGTTTTACTTTTTTATTTTCCATCATCTTACTTTCAGCATGGGCCGAACCTGTTGCAGGGGCCCGTTTTGCAGTCTTGCATAATACACGCCGCCGGCCAATACCCCCGAATCAAATACTATGGAATAAGTACCCGCTGCATAAATTTTATCAGCAAGTGTGATGATCTTTCTCCCGGTGGTATCAAATACCTGTATCAACAGGTGCCCGCCGGATGATTTGAAAGTAATAGTAGTGGATGCTGTAAATGGATTGGGATAGTTGATGATCAGGTTATCCCCCAGGTTATTTAATTCCTGCATATCCATATTACATGCAGATGATCTTAGTACCGGCAGGTATTGATAATTCTTCAGCAACACGGTATCCACGTCTGCAGGCGGCAAACAAAACCAATCCCTTAAGATCGTAGAATACACCGAACGGAAATCATATTGCATCGGCACATTATCGATGGCCTGTGTGTTCGTTGGTATATCGGGGTTCTTACCAAGTATGCCCTGCTTCACTGCTTCACCAAATAAGAATACCGGTTGTGCGGCGCCATGGTCGGTTCCCAAACTGCCATTCGATTGCATGCGCCTTCCGAATTCAGAAAAGGTCATTCCCAAAACACGGTTTGAAACACCGAGGAATTTCAGGTCGGTCATAAATGCGGTGACCGCATCCGAAACCTGTTTCAACAAACCGCTGTGATTACCGGTAAGCGGATTACCGCCATTCACCTGTCCGGCATGCGTATCAAAACCACCCATGCTCACCATGTAGATCTTTGTTTTTAATCCGCCAGCCACCAATTTGGCAACTGCTTTTAATTGAGCCGCTAAATAATTATCAGCCGGATAAGCCGATTGCCGGGTAACTTTTGCCGCAGCTGCTTTAATTACTTCGGCATATTTATTCGTTTGCTTTGCTACTGTACGCAGGTATGTCAGCTCAACCCCACTTGGTGTATTTGGTGTTGGGTCCTGTATGGCATCGATCAGGTTATAAAAATTAAGACTCTCATCGATTGCCAATGCGTCAAACCCGGTAGGACTTAAAAACACCGGCGACAAAACAGAACCGATCTGTAAAGCCAGCGGATCGGGCATTGTATCATTTGGAAAACCGATCGGGTAATTGGGATATTGGTGATTCAGGTATCTGCCTGCCCAACCGGTTGATAAATACTGTTCGGTATCAGACCCCGTTAACCAGATATCCATGGAACGGAAATGCGATCCGTTTGGTGATGGATATCCCACCGCCTGTATGGCACAAAGCTTTTCCTCATTATACAGTTGCTGCATGCCTGTTAACGACGGATGCAACCCTGACTTAAGATTATTGTTTACCCGAAGTACCCGGTTCTCCGGTATGGCGATGTTCGGGCGTATGCGGTTATAGTCGCTGTAAAATTCAAGCGGGATGATCGTATTCAATCCATCATTGCCTCCTGCCAGCTGAATAAGCACCAGCACGTGATCATTATCTGCGCCACCAAGCGCTTTCAGTAGTGGTGATTCTGCCCAGGCTCTTACCGATAAGCCTCCTAATATGGAAGGCAGTACGGCCCCCTGTATGGTTTGTTTTAAAAAATTTCTGCGTTGCATAGTAAAGGAGTTGGATTGGTTAACACAAATGATATTCCGGCAGGTTCATAATGTATTTGTACAAAGACTTCAGCCTCGTTAATACGACCGTTCTTGTACCGGGGTTGGTTGGATTTGCTTTATAAGCATCCCAGGCATTCGTCCAGTAATAATCCTGCAGTTGTCCGCTTAATAAAATGGAACGCTTTATAAATTCTTTTGCACTTTGTGATAAAGGATAACGAAACAATATCTCCAGCGACTGATCGATGAGTAAATTCGGGTCGCCGGGATTGGCCAGCTGATCCGCAAATGCCAGTACATCCACCACAATGGTTTGATTATCGCTGGTGATGCCATCGGCGATCATCCGGTCGGTGAAAATATTTCTTCTTATATACGTTGCTGTATTCACCCACAATTCATGAAAGGCCGGCTCCTGGTAATAAGCATACCATCCTGCCACCTGTGGTATAGAACCCAGTTCCTGCTGCATTTCACCGGCCTCAAAGCGAATGCTTTGCCAAACGGCATAGGTAGCAGCATTATCTGCCGGGGAAGGAAGTGCCACATTAAATTCATGACAATGGCCGATCACAAAATCCAACGGACTTTTTATGATACAGGCCGATGAATAAACCATGTCGTAAAAGTGCCTGCTCTTAAACAATACAGATAACACGGGTTGAATATCGAAATTATTATTGCGGAACACCTGCGCCAGGGGTGTGATGATCGTTTGCTCTATGTCGCTATCAATTTTATAATAAATAAAATACCGGTATATCTTCCGGCAGATATGTTTCGATAATTCTTCCTGTGAAAAGATCATATCAAGCAACTCATCTATTTCTGAAGCACCATTCGGGCCGCTGTAACCCGTAATTATTTTATTCCCGTAAAAAGAAGAGAACTCCTTATTGGATGGATCATGTTTTCCTGCATCAAAAAAGTATGCGAAGGTGGTGGGACTAATGGTGTGACCGGTAAGCACCAGTGCTGCTGCTTTTACATCATCTTCCGTATATTTTGAACCAGGCCCTTTCCCAACTGTATACAATTCCTGCAACTCTCTTGCATAGTTCTCATTGGGCGAACCTTTTACATTACTGTCGCCATTCAGAAAATACAACATGGCCGGGTCAAGTGTTATGGCTTTGGCCAGGCTTTTAAAATTACCCAATGCATGTTGACGCAACGTAAGGTAGTGGTCATACCAAAACCTTGCTTTGATCTTATCACTACTGATGGAAGTATCGGTTGCAAAATGATTATGCCAGAATACCACCAGCTTTTCATGAATGGAACGGTCTGTGTTCAATGCCTGTCCCAGCCACCAGGTTTTAAAAGATTCAATCCTTTTTTCATTCAGCTCTTTATCGGCCAGTGCAATGCCGGTGTTTATCCAGGTTTGCCAGGGAGCAACACCGGTTGGATCGGTATAGCCGTTTATACTGTAATTATTCAGCGGGTATGTTGATGGGGCTGGGGCAGTCTGCAGTAATTCATCAACGGCATCCTGCATTGTTTTATTTTTAAAATAAGTTACATCCCGGAGCCGGGCACCAAACAAGGTACGTTTCAGCAGGTGAACAACCTGTGGAGTATTCCATATTCCTGAATACTCCTGTAACCCCTCACTAAAAACAACGGTCTGTTTTTGTTCATAAACAATTTTTGATTTTGTAACAGCTGGTTTGGCTGGCAGTGTTTCGTTCATAAGAGCATCGGTTTAATAACTATTAACAGAACAGGTCATTGATGCTGACCTAGCATTATTATTTTCTGCTGGTATTATCAGATGGGTAAAAAATCCGGCAAATTATTTTCTGAATTGAATGGGGTGATACGGAACCGGCTATTGCCAACAAAAATTCTGCCAACCACTTTTTATTCATCAAGCAGTGCAGAAAATTTTCCGTTATTGAGAATTATTGTTTTTGTTTTCGTGGAATTACTAACCCGAATCGTAAAACTACCTTCCACAATTCCATCTTTCTTTTTTTCAAGCCTTGTTATTTTCACCACGTTGATGGTATCAGAAACAGTATTTGAATAAGCAACACCAGCCGAATCTGTATAACTGGCGAATATTTCGGTGTTGTTGTAGTTTCTTGTACTGTCGCCTGTTACTCTTACCACCAGGCTTGTTTTGTTTAAAACACTGTCGGGCTGTTTTCCATCAACCGCAGTAGTAAGGAAACTCCCGATCATTTCCATGCGGGCCGATGTTACTGAAAGGGTTACTGGGATTGTATCCTGTTTGAAGCTGACATAAAGCGATCTCGTTTCGGGCACTGGTTGCGGACTAAGATCATCCTGCTTATTGCAGGCAGCAAGCGCAATCAACATCATAAAAAAAATAAACAGAAACGGGCGGATCTTCAGAATAAGTTTCATAGGTAAGATGGTTACAGTCTCCTGTTACCGCAATATCAATGCCACTCTGTTGTCAAATAAAAAAATCCCGGCGGTATGCCGGGATCTTATTTTAAATCGATTACTGTTTTATAAAAGTTTTTTTATTTCATCAATGAGTTCCCCTTTTGTAATGGGTATTCCCATTATCTTATTATACGGTTTCGCATCCACAAAATATATATCCCGGATGATCCTTACCAGTTGCCCGTTATTAATTTCGGGAACAAGAACGGTATCAAACCCTTTTATAATGTCGCCAAGGTTTTTCGGAAAAGGCCGTATGTAACGCAGGTGTGCATGAGACACTGCATGTCCTGCCTTTTGTAATTCGGCACAGGCGCTTTTAATAGCACCGTATGTACTCCCCCAGCCAAGTACCAATACCTTTCCTGTGGAAGCCCCGCTGTCTAAATGCTGTTCGGGAATATGATCAGCGATCATATCAACCTTTGCCTGTCTTGTCTTCACCATGTGCTGGTGATTATCGGGTTCATAACTGATATTACCCGTCACGTCCTGTTTTTCCAATCCACCTACCCGGTGCTCTAACCCGGGAGTGCCCGGTATTGCCCAGGGGCGCACCAGTTTCTCATCTCTTTTATAAGGCTGGAATTTTCCATCGGCATCCATGTTCTCTGAAAAATTCTGAGATGCATACTGCACTTTTATTTCCGGCAGGTCGGCAGCAGATGGGAACTTCCACGGTTCAGCGCCATTGGCAATATAACCGTCGCTTAAGAACATAACCGGTGTCATGTGTTGCACAGAGATCCGTACTGCCTCATATACTGCGCTGAAACAATCACTGGGCGTGGATGCAGAAACAATGGGCATAGGGCATTCGCCATTTCTTCCGTAATAAGCCTGCATCAGGTCGCTTTGTTCTGTTTTGGTTGGCAATCCTGTAGATGGTCCGCCGCGTTGTATATTTATAACTACCAACGGGATCTCAAGCATCACAGCCAGTCCCAACGCCTCACCCTTCAATGCAATGCCGGGGCCGCTGCTGGTTGTAACGCCCAGGCTTCCGCCATAACTGGCGCCAATGGATGATGTGATGGCAGCGATCTCATCTTCTGCCTGGAATGTTTTTACACCAAAATTTTTGTAGCGGCTCAATTCATGCAGGATATCACTTGCCGGTGTGATGGGATAGCTTCCTAAAAACAATTGCAGCCCGCTTTTTTGCGAAGCGGCGATCAACCCATACGCAACCGCCTGGTTACCCATGATGGAACGGTAAGTACCCGGGTCCATTTTTGCCTTCTCTACTTTATAGCGGGTGGTGAATGTTTCGGTGGTATCCCCATAATTATAGCCGGCCTGCAATGCTTTCACATTGCTTTCAAATATCTCGGGCTTTTTGCCGAATTTCTCTTTGATAAACCCGATGGTGCTGTCCATGTCCCGGTTATACATCCAGTACAAAAAGCCCAGTACAAACATATTCTTTGCCCGGTCTTTTTCTTTTACACCCATGGTAATATCCTTCAAGGCCTCTCTTGTCATCTTGGTAACATCCATGCGTATCACTTCATAGTTACCCAGGCTTTCATCGGTTAGCGGATTAACGCCTTCCGGGTAATTGGCGAGGCGCAGGTTCTTTGCATCAAAACCATCTTCATTGGCAATGATCTTACCGCCGGGCTTCAGCCCTTTCAGGTTTGTTTTTAATGCCGCTGCATTCATAGCCACCAGCACATCGCAGGCATCGCCCGGCGTAAAGACACGGTCGGATGAGAAACGAAGCTGGTAACCACTCACCCCGGGTAAGGTACCTATCGGGGCCCTGATCTCTGCCGGAAAATCCGGGAAAGTAGCCAGGTCAATCCCCAGCATGGCTGTGTTATTGGTAAACTGGCTTCCGGTCAACTGCATACCATCGCCGCTGTCTCCTGCAAACTTTATCACTACGTCATTTAAAACTTCCTGTTTCATTGTTTTCTTTTATGTAGGGCGAAGTTAACATTTTACCCTTTTGAAAATACAGGACATTTATCATATTTTAAGCTGATAAATACTCAATCTGAAATTAATAATTTAGGTTTGTCCAAATTTTTTGAATGTACGACCTGCATGATTTTTTAATGCCCATTGACCTGCACCAACTGAATGGTGATGGTGGTTATAACGACGGGCAACTGGCCAAACACATCAATGCTTATGAAACGGATATCCCTGATATAAGCGACGCCGATATTGTACTGGTGGGCGTTGGGGAAACAAGGGGCAGCGGATTTGACGAAGGCGAAAGCAGTGCAGCCAATAAGATACGCCGGCAACTATACCACCTTCATTACTGGCATACCGATACCCGCATTGCCGATATGGGCAATATTAAGACCGGCGCCACCCTCAACGACAGCTATGCGGCCGTTAAAACTGTTTTGGCCGAGCTGCTGCGCATGAAGAAAACAGTGGTGTTGCTGGGAGGTTCCCATGATATTACCCTCGCCCAGTACTTTGCTTATAAAGAACTGCAGCAGGTTATTGAGGCCACCTGCATTGATGCAACCATTGACCTGAGAGGAGAAAGCCCTTTACGAAGTGAAAATTTTTTACTGGAACTGCTCACCAGCGAACCTAACCTGGTAAAGCATTATAACCACATCGGCTTCCAGAGTTATTTTGTACATCCCCGCATGCTGGAGACAATGGATAAACTGCGTTTCGATTGTCACCGTGTTGGTGCTGCAAAAGAGAATATAGAAGAGATGGAACCGGTGATCCGGAATACCCATTTACTCAGTTTTGATATCAGTGCTATTAAGAACAGCGAGTCTCCCGCAAGCCGGCTTAGTCCCAATGGATTTTCCGGTGAGGAAGCCTGTACGCTATCAAGATTTGCCGGCATGAGTACCAGTGTGAGCAGTTTTGGTATTTATGGTTACCAGCCGCAACTGGATATGCATGACCTGAGCGCTAAGCAGATCGCCCAGATGCTCTGGTATTTTATTGACGGTAAAAGCAGGAGCAAACACGAAGCAGCCATGGATGACCGCCACAGCTTTAATGAATTTCATACAAGGTTTACGGAAGTGGAATCGGTGTTCTTACAGAGCAAACGGACCGGCCGCTGGTGGATGCAACTGCCCGATAAAAAATTCATTGCCTGCAGTCATGCTGATTATTTACACGCCAGTCATAATGAGATACCGGAGCGGTGGCTGAGAGCGCAGGAGAGAAATTAAGAATTAAAAATTATGAATTAAGAATTATGAGCCGTTTTATTTCAAACACCTTTTTAATTTTTAATTCTTCCTTTTTAATTTGCCTTTCCTCCTGCTCCGTATCCAAACAGATCGGCAAACAAGCCAGCAGCATTTTACTAAACGATACCGCTATCAGCACCGGGCACATCGGCATCAGCCTTTATGAACCGGCCACCGGCAAATACTGGTATAATTATAATGCCACGAAATATTTTATTCCCGCAAGCAACACAAAACTCTTTACCCTGTATGCAGGCATGAAGTATTTGGGAGATAGTTTGGTGGCAGCAAGGCTGAACCGAAGTAATAATATTATATCGGTTTACCCATCAGGCGATCCTACATTCTTAAACAGTGAATTTGGTTTTCAGCCATTGCTGGAAAATTTAAAAGGCCAGGCAAACATCTATATCAATACCGTTAAATGGCAGTCTAACCCATTGGGAAACGGATGGGCCTGGGATGACTACAATGAGCCATACATGGCGGAGCGGTCTGCTTTTCCTGTTTACGGGAACCTGATTAGTTTCTCCTTACAAAAGGATGTTCTGGCGGTCAGCAGCAATGCCGTTGACCTGATGGCAGATGAAAAACCCGGAAGCCCCATACATTTTGATCCCGAGACAAAAAAAGTTTCGTCAGATAAATTTGGAATCGAGCGAAAATATGGAAGTAATGATTTTTATATCCGGGATGCAAATACATCTTTCAGGAAGAGATCGATCCCTTTTAAAACAAATTCCGATTTTGTTGCTTCACTCTTAAAAGATACACTGAAAGCAGAAGACGTAACTTTTTTTTCGTCCGATCCCCCGGGTAATAAACTTCCTCAAACCATTGTTATCCATTCCCAACCCTCCGACTCATTATTCAAACCCATGATGTACCGCAGCGATAATTTCTTTGCGGAACAGACCTTACTGATGGCAAGCAATGAGCATCTCGGTTATATGAATGATGATACAATGATCGATACCTTGTTAAGAACCGATCTGAAAGACGTTCCGCAAAGGCCAAAATGGGTGGATGGCAGCGGATTGAGCCGTTACAATTTATTTACCCCGCAGTCTTTTGTTTATATATTGAATAAGATGAAGAATGAATTTGGCTGGGACCGCATGAAAAATATTTTACCTACGGGCGGTACCGGCACCCTGGCTTCATATTACAAAAAAGAGAGTGGGTTTATCTATGCCAAAACGGGCACGCTCAGTAATAACTGCTCCTTAAGCGGTTACATAATCACTAAAAAAGGAAAGTTTCTGATCTTCTCTGTTTTAGCCAATAACTACAGCACCGGCGCCACTCCTGTGCGGAAAGCCGTGGAGCAGTTTTTAGTAGGAATCCGGGAAAAATATTAATATTTTTATCCCTCAGGCAACAGATCCCCAACCCACCGTATCTTCTTCTTACGACCGAAAAACCTTCTTTACCCTTTAACTAAAATGATTGTTATGAAAAGAATTTTTACCCTTCTGCTGCTGGTTATTTCAGCAATCCCTTTTAAAACCCAGGCACAGGGCACCACCTGCAATGCAGAGTTTGCCGTTCAGTTCATCAATAATAATACAGTTAAGTTTAATCCCGTAATTACAGTAGGGGCTCCCAGTGTAAGTCATTTCTGGAGTTTTGGCGACGGAACACCTGTTAACAATACCGTATCTCCAACACACACCTATGCCATGCCCGGCACCTATGCTGTTGTACATACAATAGCAGTATATAATTCAAACGGGGCGCCGGTATGTACCCAGTCATTTACCCGGCAGGTAACCATTACACCGGAGTGTAACCTCGTTGTTGACTTCAGCTGGAGTACAGTTGCCGCCACTCCGTTAACGATCGCTTTCCAGAATTTATCCGTTCCCTTATCGCCAACCGATTCCATCACCTGGCTGTTTGGCGATAACGCAACATCACACGATGTTAACCCGACACATACCTATGCCAATGCAGGCAGCTATAATGTTTGCCTGATCGTAAAGAAAAATCTTGCAGCCACTACAACACCTTGCATAAAATATACCTGCAAGACAGTTATTGTACAAACACCTCCTTGTAACCTGGTGGCTAACTTTAACTGGACCGTTACAGCAACCAATCCCTTACGCATCGAATTCCATAATACAACCAATCCCGTTGCGGTTACTGATTCTGTCCGCTGGACATTCGGTGATGGAAGCTCAGTAAGTGGAATACAAGGCGATCCAACCGTAGCCAATCCCGTTCATACATACAGCCAGTCCGGTACCTATACCGTTTGTTTACGTGTTAAAAGAAACAGTAACACCGGAACAACACCTTGTGTAAGTGAAATATGCAAGACCATTGTGGTAACATCCCCTTGTAACCTGGTAGTGGATTTCAACTGGACCGTTACAACAACCAACCCGTTACGGCTGGAGTTCCATAATTTAAGTACCCCACTCGACCCATCTGATTCCACCATCTGGAATTTTGGCGACGGCACTACTTCTTTTGACGTAAATCCCGTACATACATACGCCAATGCAGGCACATACAATGTTTGTTTGATCGTTAAGAAAAACAACAGCCCCGGAACAACACCTTGTGTAAGATATATATGCAAAACAGTAGTGGTTCAGGTACCTTGTAACCTACAGGCTTACTTCAGTTCACAGGCCGATTCATTACACCCGTTACGTATCAAGTTCACCAACTTAAGCACACCCATCAATCCATCAGATTCTGTTCGCTGGACATTTGGTGACGGAACTTCCATAAGCGGATTGCAAAGCGATCCGAATGTAGCGAACCCAACACATGATTATGCACAGGCCGGAAACTATACCGTTTGTATCCGGGTTAAGAAAAATCTTGCTGCAACACCTGTTCCTTGCGTGGCAGAATACTGCAAACTGGTTGTGGTTAATCCGCCGCCGCCATGTACCCTGCAGGCTTACTTCAGTTCACAGGCCGATTCATTACACCCGTTACGCATTAAGTTCACTAATTTAAGTGTACCCATCAATCCATCTGATTCTGTTCGCTGGACATTTGGTGACGGAACTTCTGTAAGCGGATTACAAAGTGATCCGAATGTAGCAAACCCAACACATGATTATGCACAGGCCGGTACATACAATGTTTGTATCCGGGTTAAGAAAAATCTGAACACGACACCTAACCCATGCGTAGCAGAATACTGCAAACAGGTTGTGGTTAACCCTCCACCATGTAACGTGCAGGTTAACTTTAGCTGGCAGCGTGACTCACTCAATCCTAAAAAAGTATATTTCACGAACCTGACGGTTTCGCCAACTTCTACCGCAACAGCAACCTGGACATTCGGCGACGGAACTTCTGCTACTTCCTGGAATGCCGTTCATGAATATGCACAACCCGGCCGTTACCTTGTTTGCCTGCGAATAGTATTCGGGCCAAACTGTGTGAGAGAAAAGTGCGACAGCATATTTATTCCTACACCTCCGCCGCCATGTAATATCAATAGTAATTTTAATTTTGTAAGAGCCAGTACCAACAGCCAGACCTTTACCTTCATTCCCGTTAACCAAAGCACTGCTGCACAATACACCTGGACATTTGGGGATGGTACCGGAAGTCATGACATGATTGCAACACATCATTATGCACAACCGGGCACGTACACCGCATGCCTCACTGTATGGTTCAGTCCAACCTGCGCATCCACTACCTGCAAAACAATACAGGTAACACCACAGATCAATTGCGACAGCGTACATGCATACTTTACATACCAGGCCGATCCAATGGTACCTAATAAGATCCATTTTTACGCAAACTCAAACCTGCCGATACTGGATCAGACCTGGACGATAACAAGGTTACCGGTTGCTGCAGGAACCAACCCGGTAACCCTTCACCAGAATAATCCTACATACCTGTTCCCGGATACCGGATATTACAGGGTATGTTTGAGAGCAGTTACGCTGGGAGGTTGCGTAAAAGAATATTGCAGCACCATTCACATCACACAGGTGGCTAATGCCTGCATACTCCAGGCTTATCCCAACCCTGCTTCCAATGCGGTTTATGTGAATGTGACATTAACGCAACCCGAAATGATCAATGCCTACATGTACAACAGCCTCAATATCCTGGTAAGGGAAAAACATGTACAGGGTGTTAGCGGTCTTAACGTAGTAAACTTTACTGTGGGCGATCTGCCGGCAGGATTATATACCATAAAACTTATTTACGGAAACCATGTGTGTTACGCACAATTCCAAAAACTGTAATACCTGGGGTTATTTTTAAAAGCAAGGCCTGTAACAGAAATGTTGCAGGCTTTTTTATAACGTAATCTTCTGCGTTTAAACTACTGACACAACAGCAAAAAACAGGTTCCGGCCAGGTTTATTCTTTTTATCAACACCTGTTAGTATCGTGTAAAATCATACTAACATGAAAAAAGTTAAAGATATATTTGCAGAAACCCGCATGTTAGTGCACAGCCTGTACTTGCTTTTTTTCCTTACAACCGCAACACCCGGAATAACCAACCCGGGGGAAAAACACGCCGCAGAAAATCCAAAAGCTTTTTCTCCTTCAGAAAAAATAATATTTCATAAACTCGGTGACCGGGTCATTTCCTTTAAAGTATCGCAGTATGGGGAATATGTAAATACCTGCTGTATTAATTTGCACGATGATGAAACAACCGCTGTAAAAGCCGCCCGGTCTGTTCTGGAAGAACAGGGCGGGTTATTGATAAAGATCGAGAACAATGCCAAACGAAACATCAGTTTTTCATTTAAAGGAGTGGTATATACATTTGATCCCAACAGGATATTCTCCCGCACGGGCATTATGCTTACCCTGAAGGCAAGTGGAAAAATAAACCCCCTCGCCGTGATTGAAGTGGAAAAGTTTGCCGCACACCTGCTGCAGCTTATTCCAGACAGCATCCCCTGCCTGATCGCACTACACAATAATACCGATGGGGATTTTTCTGTACGGACCTATCTGCCCGGCGGGCCAAGACATAATGATGCCAGCCAGGTTTATGCAGATGAGTGGCAGGATATAGACGATATTGCTCTAACAACCGACCAGGTAATTTATAACCGAATGGCTTCTTTTGGATACAACAGCATTTTGCAGGACAATATAAAAGTTTTTAAAGATGGTTCACTAAGTGTGTATTATGGTGAACAGAACAGGCGGTATATTAATATTGAAACACAGCACGGCAAAACGGCACAATACAGGGAAATGCTGAAAAAGCTGCTGGTTATTTTAGATGAAGAGAAAAGTACGTTGGCCAGCCTGAGTACTATCGACATTGATTAAGCAACCCATTCCGCAAGCCGGTTATCTTATCTCCCGAACACTTTATCCAGTTCATCTTTTTTAAACTCCAGGTAGGTGGGTTTGCCATTCGCCGTAATATTGGGTGTGCTGCAACCGAACAGGTCTTCTACCAACACTTTCATTTCTTTGTCGGTTAACGAAATGCCTGCCCTAATCGATTGCTGCAAAGCGAGTGAACGCAGTAATTTCTCCCTTTTGCTGAATTTAAGGTCGCTGCTGAAATGTTTGTATTGTTCCAGCATTTTTTCAATAGCTGTTTTTTCACTGCCCTGGTCTACATCAGCAGGTGTTCCCTGTATCACAAATGTGTTGTTGCCAAAAGGCTCCAGCTGGTATCCCAGATGATTCAGGTCGGGTAATAGTTCGTTCAGCAATACCGCATCGGCAGCAGCCAGTTCCATGGTTGCCGGAAACAGGCTCTGCTGCGTGGCAATGGGCCTTCCTTCAACAGCCAAAGCAAATCGTTCATACAAAATGCGTTCATGTGCATTTTGCTGGTGAATGAGGTAGTATCCTTTGTTGGTTTGAACTATGATAAAAGCTTTATGTAATTGCAAGAGATTATCTGTGGCTGGCCGTTGATCGTTGATCGGGTGCAACTGCTGCATTTTAGCAGACTCCCCTTCTGCACGATCAGCAGCCGGCTTTTTTCCAGGCCCATCTTCTTCGTTTCCGCTGAGGCCTTTCCAGTGCTTCAGTTCACTTTTGCTTTCAATAAAATGCGACTGGTGTTTTTGCGTGAAGGTCTTATATAAAGAAGATGCGGATGCGGATGACTTTTTTTCTTCCGTAAAAGGTTTTGCCACGGCATCCAGGCTCTGTATGGATGGGTCCAGTTCAAAGTCCAGCGTGGGCGTTATGCTGAACTGGGCCAACGCATGTTTTACAGCGCTCTGCACAAAAGCATACACGATCTTCTCATCTTCAAATTTTATTTCCTGCTTGGTGGGATGTACGTTAATATCCACCTGTGAAGGATCCAGGTCAATGAATAAGGTATACATCGGGAAACTGTCTTTTGCGATCATCTCATTAAATGCATTCATCACCGCATGATTGAGGTAAGCGCTTTTAATGAACCGGTTGTTCACAAAAAAATACTGATCGCCCCGGGTCTTCTTTGCTGTTTCAGGTTTACCTACAAAACCATAAATATTCATGTAATCGGTTTGCTCCTGCACCGGTACTAATTTAGCCGCATAACTGTTTCCCAGTATCTGTACAATGCGTTGTTTCATGGTTCCCTTTTCCAGGTGAAAGACCTGCTGGCCATTACTGGTAAGAGAAAAGAAAATTTCAGGGAACGACATAGCTACCCGTATGAACTCATCCACAATATGCCTTAACTCTGCCGCATTGCTTTTTAAAAAATTTCGCCGGGCAGGCACATTGAAGAAAAGATTTTTCATGGCAATGCTTGTACCAACCGTTGTTGCAACGGGTTCCTGTTTCACAACCTGGCTGTTCTCAATTTCTATATAAACCCCGGTCTCATCTTCAATCCTTTTGGTTTTCAGTTCAACCTGTCCTACCGCAGCAATACTTGCCAGCGCCTCCCCCCTGAAACCCATTGTCTTTATCCGGAACAGGTCTTCAATATTTTTTATTTTGGAAGTGGCATGCCGTTCAAAAGCCATCCGGGCATCCGTTTCACTCATGCCCCGGCCATTGTCAATAACCTGTATCAATGCTTTGCCTGCGTCATTAATAATGAGCTTTATCTCATCGGCCCCCGCATCCACCGCATTCTCCAGCAGTTCCTTTACTGCACTGGCCGGCCGCTGGATCACTTCCCCGGCTGCGATCTGGTTGGCGATGTTATCGGGTAATAATTGAATGATATCGGGCAAATTCGGTAATTTAGAACGGCAAAAATAACACATCCTTCCCACTATAAATTTTTTACAGCTATATGCGGAAAATTCAACTGGCAATCCTTCTTTCCATAACCATCAACGGCTTTGCGCAGGAAACCGCGGCTTCCCGCTGGGCCGACAGTGTTTTTAAAACCCTCAGCCCCGATGAGCAGATCGCACAACTGATGGTGGTGCGTTTGTCAACCATTGATATGCGGACAAAGACGGTCACTTTTTTCGACAGTGCCGTGTCTGAGCTGATAAAGCAGTATAATATCGGGGGTGTTTGCCTTTTCCAGGGAAGCCCGGTTAAGCAGGCCAATATCATCAACAGTTTACAGGCAATGGCAAAAACACCCATACTCATGTGCATCGATGCCGAGTGGGGAGTTGGCATGCGCATGATCGACAGCGTACTCCCCCTGCCCAGGCAAATGATGCTGGGTGCTGTGCAGGATTCAAACATCGCTTACCAATACGGACGGATCGTTGCCGCACAATGCAAACGGGTTGGCATACAGGTCAATTATGCGCCGGTGGTAGATGTAAATAATAACCCCGATAACCCGGTGATAAATGACCGGAGTTTTGGAGAAGACAAATATAAAGTGGCATCCTTCGCTATTCAGTACATGAAGGGCATGCAGGACAATGGCGTAATGGCATGTGCCAAACATTTCCCTGGCCACGGTGATGTTTCGGTTGATTCGCATCTGGATCTTCCGGTGATCAATAAATCGATGGCACAACTGGAAGCGCTGGAGCTTTATCCCTTCCGCCAGATCTTTAAAGCAGGCGTTGGAAGTGTTATGATCGCTCACTTATATATTCCTGCCATTGACAGCAGTGCCAACAGGGCCACATCAATTTCAAAAAACAATGTAACAGACCTGTTAAGAAATAAAATCGGTTACTCCGGGTTAACTTTTACAGATGCCCTCGGCATGCAGGGAGTTAAAAAATTCTTTCCGGATGAATCAGCGTCTGTTGAATCTCTTATCGCCGGCAATGATATGCTTTGCCTGCCCGGAGATGTTCCCATGTCCATCGCAAAGATCAAAGCGGCTATCGACAGCGGAAAGTTAAGCTGGGCCGATATTGAAATGCATTGCAAAAAAGTATTGATGGCCAAGTACCAGTACGGCCTATCAAAATTACAGCCCATCAACACAGAGAACCTTACCAACGACCTGAACAGCAATGTGCCTTTCATGCGCAAACTCGTTGCTGAGAATGCCCTGACTGTTTTGAAGAAAACCGATGCCGAGTTCTTTCCGATGCCGGCAAAAGAAAAAACCACTGCAAAAGATGTTGTGTATGTAAGTGTGGGTATGAATACCAGCAATGCATTTGCCAACCGCTTACAGGCTGATTATAATGCTGATGTCATTTACTTCGATTACAAACAGGATGCATCAAAAATTACTGAGACCGTTTCTTCAATAAAAAAACAATACAAAAAGGTCATCATTGGTATCCACGCCTATAGCCGTACGCCGGCAAATAATTTCGGCATCAGCAAAAATGCCGTTGACCTGGTTACACAACTGCAGCAAAAGACAAAGTCGGTCACGTTTGTATTTGGAAACCCCTATGCCGTTAAGAACTGGTGCAATGCAAAAAATCTTATTGCCTGTTACGAGGACGACAGCATCATTCATAATGTAGCCATCGACCTGTTGCAGGGAAAGATCGCTGCCAAAGGAAAACTCCCGGTTACTGTTTGCGATAAATTTAAATTCGGCGCCGGCATTAATTATGCGGCCCTATCTCCCGTTGATCCTTCGAAACTAACGCTGGATACAAAAAAACTCACGTTCATTGATGCCATTGCCGAAGATGCCATTGCAAAAGGTGCAGCGCCCGGGGCCGTGGTACTGGTGGCAAAAGACGGAAAGATCGCTTATTACAAAACCTATGGAAGTTTTTCTTACGACAACGCCGAACCCGTAACCAAAGAATCCATTTACGACATGGCTTCCGTTACAAAGATCTGCGCCACTACCATCTCTGTAATGAAATTGTATGACGAAGGAAAGCTGGACCTGAAGAAAAAACTCGGCGATTATCTATCCTGGGTAAGAGGAACCAACAAAGAACACCTGACCATAGAGAACATCTTACTGCACCAGGCAGGGTTGGTAGCATACATTCCTTTTTATAAAGAGACCATTGATGCAAAGGGAGTTCCATTACCGGGTTACTACTCCCCGGTAAAAAATGATTCATTCAGCATACCGGTTGCCAGGGATCTTTATATGCGTACCGACTGGCGTGATACGATCTACAAACGGATATTACAAAGTCCGCTGGGCAAAGCAAACCGTTATATCTATAGTGATAATGATTTTATCTTCTTAGGCAAAGTAGTGGAAGCCATCAGTGGTTTATCGCTGGATGAATACGTAAAGAAAACATTTTACAAACCGATGGGATTAACTACGGCCGGGTTCAAACCAGCAGAACAATTTCCGTTAAGCAGGATCGCACCCACTGAGCAGGAAAAGTATTTCCGCCTGCAGTTATTGCGTGGTACGGTGCATGATCCCGGTGCTGCCATGTTTGGCGGTGTAGCCGGGCATGCTGGCCTGTTCAGCAATGCCTACGACCTGGCGATCATTATGCAGATGCTTTTAAATGGCGGAACCCTTAATGGCAAAAGATATTTGCAGAAAGAAACGGTAGACCTGTTTACAGCCTATCACAGCAGCATCAGCCGGCGTGGTTTTGGTTTTGATAAACCCGAAAAAGATAACCACATACGTCCCGACCCCTATCCCTGTTACACAGCATCGCCGCTTACATTTGGCCACACGGGCTTTACAGGCACTTGTGTATGGGCTGATCCAACCTACAACCTTGTTTTTGTTTTTTTAAGCAACCGGGTAAATCCTGATGGAGGCGATAACACAAAATTGCTAAAGATGAACGTGCGCACCAATATCCAGGAAGCGATTTACAGGGCAATGGGATTATAACATCTGAAAAAACAGCTGGCTTCCTGTACATGTGGGTTCTCTGCTTATCTTCTTTAAAAAAAATGATGCAAATAGTTCATCGCTGCATGCTGTCCGTTCGTAAAAAAACTGGCCTTTGTTACCAGAAAATGGGCCGCTCCCAGGAAGATCACAACTATCCACACCGGTTTTTCTGTTTTTAGTTCATTATTTTTCATGTTCATTTATTTAGGCAGCACAAAACTATTTTTCCCCGCAGGGTGAAATGGGCGAATTATAGGAACCTGATCACATTTTCTACCAATTGCCTGGTTTTCCGTCTTTACTTTAATGTCCTTAAAAAGAAAAGCCGATTGTTTGGATTATCCTTTTTGTATAAAAATTAAGCCCTTTGGTATAAAAGATGGCCTGTACGGTATTGATTGAGTAGTTTTGGATCATGCAGACCAGTAATACGATTACCCCTTTTAATAATCCACTCATCCGTTTTATTTCTGAAAAGAAATACCGTTGGCTTCGTCATGCCTTATTTATCACAGCAGGTTTTCTTCTTGCGTTTAAGGGCGACCTGGGGGGAGGGTCTGGCGACCCTGACCTGGCCCGGTTCAGAGAGGCTCTTTTGAAAGTGGATACCATCACATTCATTTTTATCATGTCGATGGTTTATTTACTTTTCCAGGTTCTTATTCCCAGGTTGCTGTTCCGTTCCAGGATCTTTTTATTCTTTCTGTCATTTATCTGTATCATCATTCTTATATACATACTGGTATGGCAGCTTGATGCATATTATTTGCGTGGAATGGCCCTTCCGGGTTTTCAGCATGTTGATTTCTCCCTGTTGAATTTCATACAGGTGAGTGTGGTTGTTGCCGTATTGCTTGGTTCGGCAGTGGGGTTAAAAGTTTTTAAAAAATGGATCAGTGATGTAGCACAAATGAATGAATTGCAACAAAGAAACCTGGAAGCAGAACTTCAGCAGCTGAAGAGCCAGGTAAATCCGCATTTCCTTTTCAACACATTGAACAACCTGCTGGTACTTACCAAAACTGATCCTGAAAAAGCTTCCGTTGTTCTGCTCGGACTATCTGATCTCCTGCGCTACCAATTGTACGACAGTAACCGGGAGAAGATCGTTTTGTCGAAAGACATTGCCTTCATACAGAATTTCCTTTCGCTTGAAAAGATCAGGAAGAATGACTTTACTTTTTCAATAACCACAGAAGGCAATATGGATTCGCAGCTTTTGCCTCCCTTTCTCTTTATCCCCTTCGTTGAAAATGCAGTAAAACACGGGGCATCTACTGTAGGACATTCGTACCTTGACCTGGGTTTCATTATTAAAGGCAAAGAGCTACACTTCCATTCCGAGAATTCCAGGCCCGTTGTAAAACAGCAAATGATCGGAGGCCTCGGTCTTGGCAATATTAGAAGAAGGCTTGAACTGCTATATCCCGGAACGCATACACTAGATATCACAGACAGCGTTGATAAGTATATTGTAAATCTAACCATACCATTATGACCTGTATCATTGTCGACGACGAGCCACTTGCCCGGCAGGGAATGGAACTGAATATTGCGAATATTTCGACACTCCAGTTGCTTGGTTCATTCAGCAATGCACTGGCAGCAAGTGATTTTCTGCGAAAGGAAAATATTGACCTCATGTTTCTCGACATCAATATGCCGGAACTGAGTGGCCTCGACTTTTTAAAATCGCTGAGGGAAGCACCGATGGTGGTTTTCACAACTGCCTATCCGCAGTACGCCCTGGAGAGTTATGAACTGGAAGCTATTGACTACCTCGTAAAACCCATACGCATTGAACGTTTTTTAAAAGCCGTGAACAAAGCAGAGAATTATTTAAAGCTGCTGCAACAGGAAGGCGGCAACAGCCAGGTAGAAAAGATTGAAGACGATTATGTTTTCATCAAAGCCGACCGCAAGTACTTTAAGATCTATTTTAAGGACATTCTTTATATCGAAGGTCTCAAGGATTACGTGGTGATCTATACCGGCGATAACAAGATCATCACTTCCATGAATGTAAAAACGATCGCCGCACAATTACCGCCAGCCATTTTTGCACGGGTAAGTAAATCCTACATCATTAATACGCTCCATATTTCTTCATTCGATAATGAACTGATCTATATCAACCACCATGAGATCCCGCTGGGGCAAAGCTTTAAAGAGGATTTTATCAGGCAGCATATTGACGGTAAAATAGTGAAGCGTTAAAAAGATCTCAGCATTCGGCAATCATTGAAGCATCCTTACGGGATGCTTTTCCCATTAATGCCTGTCGGTTTAATTCCCCTTTCTACAAACCAGTCGTTTCATTATACCAAACATGTATTTGAACAGGCGCTGTCATTTATAACGATAATCAAAGTAAAAATCTTTTGTAATTCCTGTTGGTAGAAAATAACAGGCTGTTTGTATAATTCAGGTAAACAGCCCTCCTGCCCCGTTTACTTTTGTGTCCTGATCAATAATTAATGCGCATTAAAAATATCAGGCCATAAAAAACAAATTAATTATCAAAAAAAACAGAAATTATGAAAAAGACAATTTTATTATCAATGCTGACTGTTACAACCTTACTTACGGTTGTCAACCGTGCGAAAGCACAAAAGGGCTTTTATGTGGGCGCCCAGGGAACGGCCCAGTTAAGTGTAATGTTCAATGAAGCCGATGTGGAGCAACCCGGAGCCGACTACCGGTCGAAATTCGGGACTTCATTTGGTGTAAATGGAGGTTACAATTTCAGTAAGCACATGGGGATTGGTACCGAAGTGACCTATGCTACCCTTAAGCAGCGTTACATCGACAATACTGAAAGCTATACACAGAAATTCAATTACCTGAAGATCCCGGTACTGTTTACTTACAATACCAACCCCGACAGAACGGTCATGTTCACCGCAAAGGCTGGTCCGCAATTAGGTATCCTGTTAAGGTCAAATATTTCAGGAGCTTCAAACCCTGTGCTGAACGGTAATACCAAGGACCAGTATAAGAAACTGACCTTTGGTGCCATGGCAGGAGCAGGTATAAGGGTTCGCATGCTCGACAATGTGTACCTGGATGCCGGGCTTCATGCAGACGGAACCATCAGTAATACCGAAGACAAGGATTACAAAAATTACGCAGCCAACAGATCCAAATCACATGACCTGAATGCGGGGGTGGAAGTTGGGATCAAATATTTCTTTTAAGATGCTATACTCATCCTTTAAAAACCAGGGGCTTCGTTTGAAGCCCCTTTTTATTGATCATGTCTTAAAGTTCTTCCGAACTCTCGGGTAAGTGGTCATATTCTCCCTTCAATGCATAAAAACCAAATATCATCAGGCCAATGGCAATGGGTGTGAAGATAGCGATGATGATGATCCAGGGAATGGGTTTGTTGATGTCTTTTGTTCCTTCGCCGATATTATGTACCGCACCCATCACCAAAAAGTAAATGATCACCGGGGCCATCAGCATCCAGGCAACACCCATTATTTTTTTAACTGCATTCATAAATTAATCATTAACGTCTTTATCGATCTTATTACTTAAGTATAATGTGCCGATGATAAAACACAAAGCGGCCACACCGATCGGGTACCAAAGCCCCACCAACGGATCTTTTACAAAGGTTGTTGACAGCAGTGTTGCAATGAACGGCACCAACCCGCCGAATACGCCGTTACCGATATGATAAGGCAGGCTCATGGATGTATAGCGGATCTTTGTCGGGAACATTTCTACCAAAAACGCCGCAATGGGTCCATAGGCCATCGTTACAAAAATGATCATGATCCAGACGAGGAGAATGAATTTCCACTTAAGAGCAGGTGGTAGGACAATGCCGGAATACGATGGCTTTGGGTCCGGCCGTAATGTATTTTCAATTCCGCCGGATGCACTGATCAGTGTATCGGCTCTTTTTTCGGTAAACCCGATGCCGCCGGGTAAAACATAATTGGTACTGCTGTGTGTGATATAGGTTGTTACCCCATTCTTACTTAATGTATCTGTTACCGGAAAAACCTGTGACGTTTTTAGTTTATCTAATCCCGGAGGGATCTCTAATAATTGTGTCTTTATATTGGTATCTTTTAAAAAACTATTAAATATCGGCCTGTAAAAGATTACACCCAGTAACATGCCCGTCAGCATGATCCATTTTCGCCCAACCTTATCACTCAGCCAGCCGAAGAATAAAAAGAAAGGCGTTGCCAGTCCGATGGCCCAGAGCAATATCTCCCGGTTCTGCATGAACTCCAGCTTCACCGTATTCTCTAAAAAGGATTGTGCATAGAATTGCCCCGTGTACCAGATAACTCCCTGTCCCATTACGGCACCAAACAGGGCAAGCAATACCATCTTAAAATTTGCCTTGTGCCCGAAACTTTCTTTAATGGGATTCACCGATGTGGTCCCTTCTTTCTTCAGCGCAGCATACATCGGCGATTCTTTCATCTTTAAACGGATGTAGATGGAAACGCCAACCAGCAATATTGATATCCAGAAAGGATAGCGCCATCCGCCCCATTCGGAAGTGAATGCCGCATCACTCATATTCGACTTTACAAGCATGATGATGCCCAGTGCAACAAATAAACCTAGGGTTGCCGTTGTCTGTATCCACGCCGTAAAATATCCACGCCGGTTCTCCGGTGCATGTTCGGCCACATAGGTAGCAGCACCGCCGTACTCCCCACCAAGCGCAAGGCCCTGTATCAATCTCAATAACAAAACCAGCAAGGGCGCTGCTATGCCAATGGCTTTATAAGAAGGAATAAGTCCTATTAAAAAAGTGGAGCCTCCCATCAAAACAAGGGTGAGCAGGAAGGTATATTTTCTTCCCACCAGGTCGCCCAGTCTGCCAAAAACCAGGGCACCGAAGGGGCGAACCAAAAAGCCGGCTGCAAAAATGGCCAGGGTGCTCAACAGAGCTGCTGTTTCATTTCCTTCGGGGAAAAACTGCATCGAAATGGTCTTTGCCAGCATACCGAAAATGTAAAAGTCGTACCACTCGATGAGGGTGCCCAGGGAAGAAGAAAAGATTATTTTACCAATTCCTTTTACCGGTTCAGTAGCCATGTCTCTGTTTTATACGAAATTTGGGAAGTACTAACCATAAATATATTAAATTGAAGTCAAAGTAAAACACGAGGTTTTATGTCATACCCCTACCAGATAAGATCATTGGAAGAATACCACGAGCATTATAGAAAAAGTGTGGAAGACCCGGAAGGATTCTGGGCATCTGTTGCTGAGAATTTTTATTGGCGCAAGAAATGGGATAAAGTGCTGGACTGGAATTTTACCGAACCAAAAGTAGAATGGTTTGCGGGAGGTAAACTAAACATCACCGAAAACTGCATCGACCGCCATTTGAAAACAATGGCCGATAAACCCGCCATCATCTGGGAACCCAATAACCCGGAGGAAAGAGTAAGAACCGTTACTTATGCAAGGTTACACAAACGGGTTTGCCAGTTTGCACAGGTATTAAAGAACAACGGCGTTAAAAAGGGCGATCGTGTTTGTATATACATGGGTATGGTGCCCGAACTGGCTTATGCAGTGCTGGGCTGTGCAAGGGTTGGCGCCATTCACTCTGTGATCTTTGGTGGTTTCAGTGCGCAAAGCATTGCCGACAGGCTGTATGATGCACAGGCAGAATTCATTGTTACCTGCGACGGCGCTTACCGCGGCGGAAAAGATATTCCGTTAAAGTCGGTGATAGACGATGCGCTGATCGGGAACCGGACGGTGAAAAAAGTGATCGTTTACACAAGAACAAGAATTCCTGTTTCGATGATAAAGGGAAGAGACGTGTGGTGGGAAGATGAAATGGAATTTGCCGAAACACAGATAGAAAAAGACGGCGTGGTATCTTTTGCTGCCGAAGAAATGGATGCAGAAGATCCCCTGTTCATTTTATATACATCCGGCAGTACCGGTAAACCAAAAGGCGTGGTACACAGCAGTGCCGGTTATATGGTATGGACCAATTACACCTTCGTGAATGTATTTCAGTACCAGCCCGGGCAGATACATTTTTGCACCGCAGATGTTGGCTGGATAACCGGGCATAGCTATATTATTTACGGCCCGCTTTCGGCAGGCGCCACCAGCCTCATGTTTGAAGGCATCCCCACCTGGCCCGATGCCGGAAGATTCTGGGATATCGTAGATAAGCACAAGGTGAACATCCTGTACACAGCACCTACCGCCATCCGGAGTTTGATGAGTTATGGTTTGGATCCGTTGAAGGGAAAAGACCTTTCTTCCATAAAAATTCTTGGCACCGTTGGCGAACCCATCAATGAAGAAGCATGGCATTGGTATGATGAACACGTGGGCAAAAAGAAATGCCCCATCGTGGATACCTGGTGGCAGACAGAAACCGGTGGTTGCTTGATCAGCAACATGGCAGGCATTACGCCGGCCAAACCATCCTGGGCCACATTGCCGATGCCGGGCGTACAGCCCATATTGGTTGATGAGAACGGAAAAGAGATAACGGATAAAGATGAGCATGGCCTGCTGAAAGGGAACCTTTGCATCAAAGCGCCCTGGCCCGCCATTTTAAGAACTACTTATGGAGACCATGAACGTTGCAGGCAGAACTATTTTGCTACGTATGAAAATTTATACTTTACGGGCGACGGGGCATTAAAGGACGAGAATGGTTTTTACCGCATCACGGGAAGAGTGGATGATGTACTCAATGTTAGCGGCCACCGCATCGGAACGGCCGAAGTGGAAAATGCGATCAACATGCACGCCGGCGTGGTGGAAAGCGCTGTAGTGGGTTATCCGCACGATGTGAAAGGGCAAGGTATTTATGCGTATGTGATCTACAATGGCCATCATGGCGACGAGAACCTACGGAGGCAGGACATACTGCAGACAGTAACAAGGGTGATCGGCCCCATTGCAAAGCCGGATAAGATACAGTTCGTAAGTGGCCTGCCAAAGACCCGGAGCGGAAAGATCATGCGCCGCATTTTACGGAAGATCGCTGAAGGTGAAATGCAAAACCTCGGCGATACAACCACGTTGCTTGACCCTGCCGTGGTGGATGAAATAAAGAACGGGAAATTATGATTCCATCTCCTTTTGTTTTGCAGTAACCGTCCCGATGCAGGTAAGTTGCTATTAATACCCCTGGTCATTTTTTATTTCCTTAAAGATATTATCGCATGCATTTACCCTGATCTCACCTTCTTTGAATATTTTTTTTACGTCTCCTGTCTCCATTTCTATTTTCATTTTATAAATACCCGACTTGAGTTCGTATATGAATTCCTGGTTCTTGGGCAGTACCTTTACAGACAAGCCCGTTGTTTCATAGCCATTCCCGTTACGCCTGTATAAACTTACGACCAACGGGCTGGCGGTAGAGTTTTTAATACACATATCCGACACCGCTTTAATGGCGCAGCTGTCTTTTTTCTCGGTATAATTTTGCTGGCCCATGGAGGCTTTGGGTGTTTTGAACACACGAACCAGTTCCACCAGCGTTTTACCTCCTTCAATGATATTTGATGTTACAGTGTTTTGTGCAGAAGTGCTTGCAGATATTATAATGGCTGCAGCCAGGATAAACGTTCTCATAACCGAAATTTTAGTTCTGACTATGCTTTCAGGATGCGCTTTGCCTTTGTTTTACACAAGACGGCCTCATTAATAAACGCAAGAGAGCCCCGGTTTGGGGCTCTCTTGCGCTGATCCGGGGGATCGTTTAATAACCGAATATCTCTTCCAGGCTCAGTTTCTTCACGTCTCCATATTTTTTCATCTGTTCTTCAGAAAGTTTTTTCTCTGAAGCTACAATGCAATACGTGTATGGCTTGTTGGCGATGTATTCGCTGTGGAATTGTTTCAATTCGTTGTAGCCGATCTTATCAACTGCCGCATAGGTTTTTTTACGGATGTCCTCGTTCAATACTT
>Ga0209023_10001675_pt1 | contig 29090 bp, 18 predicted proteins | sample LakOneMetagenome_FD_187468 | JGI IMG/M metagenome (GOLD analysis project Ga0209023, IMG submission 187468) | Freshwater and sediment microbial communities from Lake Erie, Canada (SPAdes) (version 2) | ecosystem: Environmental > Aquatic > Freshwater > Lentic | place: Lake Erie, Canada...
CGATCGTGTCGATCACGTCGCGCACGCGGAAGGGCTTGATGAGGATGCGCGCGATGCCGCAGGAGCGCAGCAGCTGGAGGGTCTCGGCGGTGCAGGATTCGACCAGCGCCGCGATCGGCACCGACGACGGGCAGGCGCTGTCGCCGGCACGGATCTGCTGGACCAGGGTCAGGCCGCGATGCCCCTCCTGCGACAGCGGCCACTCCAGCGCGATCACCGCGGCGTCGAAGCTGCGCCGCGCGCACAGCGCGTGCGCGGCCGGATAGGTGGCGGCTTCCGTGATCTCCGCCGTGCCCAGGCTGCGCACGGTCAGCGCGACGGTACGGCGCAGCAGGTGTTCGGGCTCGACCAGCAAGACCTGGAGCGGCATCGCGCTAGGCATCGCTGGCCTCCGCCTGCTGCGCGCCCAGCTCGAGCACGGCCAGGTCGCGCAGGCTGCGCAGGATGGCCAGTGCAAGCTTGTCGAGGGTGCGCGGACGGGTGTCGATCAGGCACAGCGTGCCGATCGCCAGGCCGTCGCGCATGATCAAGGGTGCGCCCGCATAGAAACGGATGTGCGGCGCGCCGGTCACCAGGGGATTGTCGTGGAAGCGCGGGTCGTGCAGCGCATCCTCGATCAACAGCACGTCTTCACCGCCCAGCGCATGGGCGCAGAACGAGACGTCGCGCGAGGTCTCGCAGGCATCCAGGCCGATGCGCGCCTTGAACCACTGGCGTTTGGCGTCTACCAGGCTGATCAGGCAGACCGGCACATCGAATTCGGCGGCGGCGAATTCCACGATCTTGTCGAGGCGGCGTTCGGGCGGGGTGTCGAGCAGGAGCAGCTCGTAGAGCAGGGCGAGGCGCTCCTGCTCGTTGTCGGGAATGGGCGGCTTGATCATCGTCGGCTGTGGCGTTGCGCGGGAATGGCTGAACGATAGCCGATTTTCCGCGCCGCCGCCTTCGCCTTCTGTCCAACCGGCATGCGCAGCGCCGCAAGATGGTATCGTTCGGCTTCGACCTTTCGGCCAGACTTCCAGCGAACCATGCACGACCCCCACCGTTCCCCCATTGATGCGCCTGCCCCCCGTTTCGCCCTCGGCGGCGGCGAGATGGGAGCCGTGCTGCGTGCCTTCGACTGGGCGGCAACGCCGCTGGGTGCGCTCGAGACCTGGCCGCAATCGCTGCGCACCGCCGCCAGCATGATGCTGGGCGCCCGCCATCCCATGTACATCGCCTGGGGGGCGGAACTGCTGCTGCTCTACAACGACGGCTACCGGCAGATCCTGGGCGCCAAGGCCCTGGATGTAGGCGCGGTGCTGGGCCGGCCCTTCCACCATGTATGGGCCGAGGTCTGGGACCAGGTCGGCCCCATGCTCGACATGACGATGCGGGGCGAGTCGATCTGGATCGAGGACCGCGGTTTCACCTTGACACGCAACGGCTTTCCCGAAGAGGTCTACGCCAGTTTCTCGACCAGCCCGATCCGCGGCGAAACAGGCGAGATCGTCGGTGTGCTGTGCGTCTGCAGCGAGACCACCGGCAAGGTCCATTCGGAGCAGGAACGCGACAAGGCGCTCGATGCGCTCGCGACCAGCGTCGAGAAGCTGCACATCGCGACCGACAGCGCGGGACTGGGCATGTTCGACTACGAGCTGGCCACCGGCGTGATGCAATGCGACGAACGTGCCCGGCGCCGCTTTGGCATCGGACAGGACGCGGTCTGCGCCGGTGCGGTCGTGGCAGCCCTGCACCCGGAGGACCGCGAGCGGGTCGTGGAAGAGACGCGGGCCCTGCTGGCGGCATCGGCCGGCGCAGATGGCAGCACTTCCGGGTTCCAGTCCGAATACCGGACCGTTGGCCTGGCCGACGGCCGCCTGATGCGCGACGGCGCCGGGCGAGCGCTGCGCCTGATCGGTTCGACCCAGGACATCACCGAGCGCAAGGAAAGCGAAGCATCGACGCGCTCGATGGCCTTGGAAGCCCTCGCGGCCGCACGCGAGAACGCCAAGTTCCACACCTTCTTCGAGCAGGGCAGCCATTTCGCCGGCCTGATGGCGCCGGACGGCACGCTGCTGGAAATCAATCGCGTGGCGGTGGAAGCCTGCGGCTTCGTGCGCGAACACCAGCTCGGCCTGCCCTTCCACGAGGGCGGCTGGTGGCGCCCCTCGACGGAGTTGTCCGGACAGATCCGGCAGGCGGTCGAGGATGCCGCCCGGGGCCGGACCTTCCGCGCCGAAGTGGCGTATTACACGGCCAGCGGCGCCAGGCGGTTCGCCGACCTGGTCATCGCGCCGGTCAGCGGCCGGCAGGGCGAGCTGCTGTTCATCGCCGCCACCGGCATCGACATCACCGAACGGCGCCAGGTCGAGGCGCGCCTGCGCCTGCTGGACGCGATCGGCGAGGCCACGCGCGTGTCCGCGGACCCGAAAGCCATCATGGAGCACAGCACCCGGCTGCTCGGGGAGCACCTGGGCGTGACCCGGGTCGCCTATGCGGATCTGGAACCCGACAACGACCGCTTCACGATCCGCCACGACTGGCGCGTGGTAGGCGCGTTCAGCACGGTGGGCGTGTATTCGCTCGACCTGTTCGGTTCGCGCGCCACCTCGCTGCTCCGCGTCGGCAAGACCCTGGCCATTGCGGACGTCGACCGCGAACTGGCGCCCGGCGACGGCTTCGAGATGTTCAACCAGATCGGCATCAAGGCCATCATCTGCTGCCCCTTGGTGCGGCAGGGGCGCCTGGTCGCCATGATGGCGGTGCACCAGCGCCATCCGCGCGCCTGGTCGCCGGACGAGATCGCGCTGGTGGAGGCGGTGGTCGACCGCTGCTGGGCCCACATCGAGCGGGTGCGCGCCACCGAAGCGCTGGTGGAGGCGGACCGGCGCAAGTCGGAATTCCTCGCCACCCTCGCGCACGAGCTACGCAACCCGCTGGCGCCGATCCGCAACGCGCTCGAACTGCTGCGCCTGGGCGGCAGCAACCCGGCGCTGATGGAAAAATGCCGTACCACGATGGAGCGCCAGGTCGGCCACATGGTTCACCTGATCAACGACCTGCTCGACATCGCGCGCATCTCGAGCGGCAAGGTGGTGCTCAAGAGCGAACGCCTGGAACTGCAGGCCGTGATCGGCAGCGCGATCGAGACCAGCATGCCGGGCATCGATGCGGCCGGTCATGTCCTCGACATCGACGTGCCGTCGCGGCCGGTCTGGATCGACGCCGATGCGGTGCGCCTCAGCCAGGTGCTGAGCAATCTGCTGTCGAACGCGGCCAAGTACACGCCGCAGCACGGCCGCATCGAGGTGCGCGCCCGCACCGAGGGGAGCGAGGCGGTCATCGCCGTGAGCGATACCGGCATCGGCATCGCGCTCGAGTCGCTCGAGAGCGTATTCGAGATGTTCTCGCAGGCGCCGCACAGTGTCGGCATCTCGAAGGGCGGCCTGGGCATCGGCCTGGCCCTGGTGCGTCACCTGGTGGCCCTGCGCGGCGGCAGCGTGCGCGCATCCAGTCCGGGTGCGGGACAAGGCGCTACCTTCACCGTCCGGCTGCCGCTTGCCGCCGCCCCGGCCTCGACCCGGCAGGGCGGCCCCGACGAAGCGACGGATGCACAGGCGCAGCGCGCGCTGCGGGTGCTGGTTGCGGACGACAATGTGGACGCGGCCGACACCCTGGCCCATCTGCTGCGCGCGAAAGGCCACGAGGTGCGCCTGGCCCACGATGGGGAAGAAGCGGTGGGGGCCGCCGCCGCTTTCCGGCCTGAGCTGGCCTTCCTCGACATCGGCATGCCGAAGATGGACGGCTGCCAGGCGGCGCGCGCCCTGCGCACGCGCCGGGCATGGAGCGGCTGCGCCTGGCGGCGCTGACCGGATGGGGCGCGCAGGAAGACCGGGACCGCACCCGGGACGCCGGCTTCGACCACCACCTGCTCAAGCCGGCGTCGCCGGAACAGGTGGAGGAAGTGCTGCGCCGCTGCATGATCCATCGCAGCTAACGCGGCCTCGAACGCGGTTCAGCGCCTGCCGCGCAGGGGATCAAGCAGGCCGCGCAAGGCATTGTGGTCGAGCTCGTACATCAGGGCGAGCAGTTGCCCGAGCTCGCCGCGCGGGAAGCCTTCGCGGGCGAACCAGGCCAGGTAGTGACCGGGCAGGTCGGCGATCTTTTGTCCTTTGTATTTGCCATATGGCATTTCACGGACCAGCAGCAGGGCGAGGGGAGCGGGTGTGTTATCCATGCGTAGCGCACTTTAACAGACAGGAAGAGCGTTGTAGCATCGGAGCAGAAGGGGAGGACACGACGATGGAAACCGATTTCGACCTGGAGCGCTTCGTCCGGGCGCAGGCGCCGGTCTATGCAACGGTACTCGGGGAACTGCACGCCGGGCACAAGCGCACGCACTGGATGTGGTTCATTTTTCCGCAACTTGGCGGCCTGGGACACAGCGAGATGGCCCGGCGCTACGCCATTCGCTCCGCCGACGAGGCGGCCGCCTACCTGGCCCACCCCGTGCTGGGTGCGCGCCTGCGCGAATGCGCGACGATCGTGGACAGCCTGGACGGGCCCACGGTGGACGAGATCTTCGGCCACCCGGATGCGCTGAAATTCCGCTCATCGATGACCCTGTTCGCCGACGTGGCGCCGGACGAGGCGGTGTTCCAGGACTGCATCGACAAGTACTTCGACGGCGAAGCCGACGACGAGACGCTGGCGCGGCTGTGAGCCCTCGGCCGACCGTCTCGTGCCGCCGCCACACCCCTATGCGGGACGCATGGCGCACCGGAAGAAAGCAAAGCGGAGCGTGTTGCGTATAATCCCGATCAGTTTGCCCCTTCACTAAGAGAAACAACTCATTCATGGCTTCTTCCGACAACATCAGCATGGCGGTGTTCTGCGACTTCGAGAACGTCGCGCTCGGCGTACGCGACGCCAACTACGAAAAATTCGACATCCGCCCGGTGCTGGAGCGCCTGCTCCTAAAGGGCAGCATCGTCGTCAAGAAGGCGTATTGCGACTGGGACCGCTACAAGGCCTTCAAGGCCCCGATGCACGAGGCGAATTTCGAGATGATCGAAATCCCGCACGTGCGGCAGTCCGGCAAGAATTCGGCCGACATCCGCCTGGTGGTCGACGCGCTCGACCTGTGCTACACCAAGTCGCACGTCGACACCTTCGTGATCGTGTCGGGCGACTCCGACTTCTCGCCCCTGGTCTCCAAGCTGCGCGAGAACGCCAAGAAGGTGATCGGCGTCGGCGTCAAGCAGTCGACCTCGGACCTGCTGGTGGCGAACTGCGATGAATTCATCTTCTACGACGACCTGGTGCGCGAGAAGAACCGCGCCGCCGCCAAGCGCAAGGAAGAATCCGACGCGAGGACGAGCCAGGGCCAGGGCGGCGGGCGCCGTTCGGGCGGCGGCGACAAGCGCAAGGAAGAGCTGGAAACGCGCAAGGCCCAGGCCCTCGAGATGGTGGTGGAGACCTTCGACGCCCTGGTGCTCGAGCGCGGCGACACCGGCAAGATCTGGGCTTCGCTGCTGAAGGACACCCTCAAGCGCCGCCGTCCGGACTTCAACGAAACCTATTTCGGCTTCCGCACCTTCGGCAACCTGCTCGAGGAAGCGCAGGCGCGCGGCCTGTTCGAGTTCGGCCGCGACGAGAAGTCCGGCACCTACGTCTACCGCAGCGCCAGCACGCCGGTCGCGATGCCGGCGCCGGAACTGGTGGTGGTGCCGGAGGCGCCGTATGAAGAGGCCACGCCGCAGCCTGAGGTCGTCGAAGCGGCTGCCGAGGCGCCCGCGAGTGAGGGCCGTCCGGAACGCAGCCGCCGTGGCCGTGGCGGGCGCAAGCAGGGTGGCCGCGGCGAGGCAGCCCAGGCGGAAGCCGTGCAGGGCCTGCCGGAGCTGATCGAGGAGGCGCCGGCCGCGCCGGCCGCCGAGCCGCAGGCGGCCCAGGCGCCGGCCGCACCGGAGCTCGCGCCGGAACCCGCCGCCGAGGAGCCGGTCCCGGCGCCGGCGAAGGAACGCCGCCGCGCGCCGCGCAAGACGGCCGCGAAGAAGGCGGCCGAGGCCAGCGCGGCGCCCGTGGAAGCCGTCCCGGAACAGGCGGCAGCCGAAGCGCCGGTCGAGGCGCCGGAGCCGGCCGAGGCGCCTGAGGCCGAAGGGGGCGAGGGGGCGGAAGACAAGCCGGCCCGCAAGAAGACGGCCCGTCCCGCTCACAAGGCGCCGGCCCGCAAGGCCGCACCGCGCAGCCGCCGTCCGGCCAAGCCCAAGACCACGCCGGAACAGGGCTGAGACGGCGTGTGCGACAGAGGGGTGCCGGCGATGCCATAATGGCATCGTCCGCGCCATGCGGACCGGCGGGGTGCTTGCTCCGCACGAAGCGCCTGTCGCGAGGAGCCAGCCATGCGTCTGCCTGCCGCCGTCCTTTCCGCCACCGTCGCCCGGTGCGCGCTGCTGTGCGCGGCGCTGGGAGTGGCCCATTCGGCGGCAGCGGCGCCGCCGGCCGACCATCCCATCCTCGGCATCTGGAAACTCAGCCTGCCCGACCTCGGCTGTTCGGAAACCTACCGCTTCCGCGCCGACGGCACCACCCTCGTCACCAGCGCCGGCGAAGTCTCGGAGAGCGAATACCGCATTCCCGACCGGCCCAGCGCCAAGGGCTTCTACCGGCTCGACGACCGCATCGTCAAGGACAACGGCAAGAAGGACTGTGCGGGCGCCATCATGAAGCCCGGCACCACGGCCACCAATTTCATCCGCTTCCACCCCTCGAACGCAATCTTCCTGATGTGCGCGGACGAGAGCATGAATACCTGCATCGGGCCGTTCGAGCGGGTGCAGGGCGAAGAAGCCTGATGTGAGGGCTGAACAGCGCTCCGCGACACTAAAACATCGGCTTCTCTTCGGGGCTTCGGCTCGCGAAGCGGCTGGAAGCAATTCGCATCTTTCAAGCATCCCCTTCGCCAGTCCGTCCGCTCGGCCAACTGGCTGTCTTCACGTAGTCCTCTTCAAGAACGCAGTGCTCCCTTGTCCACATGCGCTGGACTTGCTTCAGGTCAATTGCTACGAGTGAGCAGGCGCGATACTGCGGGATGCCGTAAACGCGGAGCGCAGGCCAGATCGAGGGGGGGGAGAAGCGCGTGAATTTCAAGGACTTGGCAGAGACATTTTCCTGGCTGACCCAGGCGAATCGCCCGATACGGCTGCGACTGTCGCGAGGGATTGGCGATTTCGGCGACGCATTGCTGGTCAAGCGTGTCTCGGGAATCGAGACTCTGTGTGGCGGACTGGAGTATCGGCTTCTGTGCGTATCGGTCCGAGCAGATTTGCCATTGAAGGAATTTATCGCACTCCCGGTCGAGCTGCAGCTCGTGACGGACCAGGGCGGCATACGCTCCGTATGCGGCATCGTGTCCCAAGCGTCTGCAGGCCAGAGCGATGGCGGTCTCGCGACGTATCAGCTGGTATTGCGTGATGCACTGGCGCTGATGGAGCATCGAAGCAATACCCGTGTTTTCCGCGATCGGAATGAGCTGGAGATCACGAAAGTCATTCTCGACGAGTGGCGCCAGAGTAATCCAATCCTGGCGAATGCTTTCGACGTCGACTGGTCCCGTGCGACCGGCGAGTATCCGGCCCGCGCATGCACCATGCAGCATAACGAATCGGATGCGGGCTTTCTGCGTCGCTTATGGAAACGGCGGGGTATTGCTTGGTTCATGCAGGCTGGCTTCGCCGATGGTTCGCCCCCACAGGAAGCGCCGGCGCATACCCTGGTCCTTTTCGACGATGTGTTCACCCTGTCGCAAAACGCTGCGGGTACGGTGCGCTATCACCGCGACGGGAGCACTGAGCAGAGTGACAGCATCATCGCCTGGAGTCCGGTACGCGAGCTTCGGCCAGGGAGTGTGAAACGACAAAGCCACGATTACCTGCATGGCAGGCCGATGTTCAGCGAGTCGCTGTCCTGCATCGACCAAGGTAGCGCCGGCAACCAGTTTGCAGCCAGTCTCGACGACTACCTGATCGATGTTCCGCACGCGGGTGATAGTGGAGACGACTATCGCAGGCTTGGCGAACTGCGCATGAAGCGTCACGAGTACGAGTCAAAGTGCTTTCACGGCGAAGGCAGTGTGCGCGCCATGTGTGTCGGACAATGGTTCGCTTTGACAGGCCACCATGAAATCGATGCGCATTCCGCGAGCGAGCGCGAATTCCTTGTCACCCGGCTGGAGGTTGATGCGGAGAATAACCTGCCCAAGACGGTCGACGACCAGATCCAACGGCTCTTCGAACTGAGTCGATGGGGCGCCGCAACCGCCGGAAAAGCCTTGCAGGAAGCCAGCGAAGAACGCGGCATGCGCTACACAAGTCAGTTTTCCTGCGTTCGTCGGGGCATTCCAGTGGTTCCGGCTTTCGACCCCCGCACTGACTTGCCGCGTCCACAGCTGCAAAGTGCGATCGTAGTTGGCCCTGCAGGCGAAGAAGTGCATTGTGATCGCTATGGACGGGTCAAGGTCCGTTTTTCGGGCGTCAGAACGGAAGACCACAGCCATGCACAAGGAGCGGGCGCCAGCGACAGCGACCGGGACTCGGCCTGGATACGGGTGGCCAGCACCTGGGCCAGCAATCAATGGGGCACGCTGACGCTGCCTCGGGTGGGCGACGAAGTCATTGTCGACTTCCTGGGAGGAGACCCGGACAAGCCGATGATCGTGGCGCAGGTCTACGGAGGTACTGCGCTCCCACCATCGTTCAGCAATGCCGGCGAGCTGCCTGGTAATAGATACCTTGCCGGCATCAAGAGCCAGGAAGTCGGGGGAACGCGATACAACCAGCTGCGGCTCGACGATACGCCTAGGCAGATCAGTGCGCAGCTGTCTTCCCAGCACGGGCATAGCGAGCTGAATCTCGGCTGGCTGACCCATCCCCGTCGCGACGGTCGAGGTGAGGCGCGTGGCGAAGGTGCGGAACTGCGCAGCGACCATGCTGTCGCCTTGCGGGGCGCACGGGGCGTGCTCATCAGTGCAGCAGCGCGCCAGCGAGCAGGGGGCAAGCAACTGGATCGCGCCGAACTGATCGGCCTGGTAGAGGCCTTGCAGGGCGTTCACCGGCAACTGGCCGAGCTGTCGACGACACACCACGCCGACGGCACGGATGACAAGGAACTTGGTCAACTGATCGCTTACCTGAAGCAATGGGATGCTGGCAGCAATGCTGGCGCCGACGATACCGGCGAAGGAGGACAAGCCGTTGTGGCGGTCTCCGCGCCTGCTGGTTTGGCCATGACAAGCCAGGACAACATCGCCATCGGGAGTCAGACCCATGTCGACATGGTCAGCATGGGAAACACGCAGCTATCGGTCGGCAAGAAACTGTTGGCGCGCGCGATGGACGGTATCAGTCTGTTCGCACACCAGCTCGGTATCAAGCTCATTGCGGCGAGCGGCAAGCTGGACATGCAGACACACGCTGGCGACATCGAGTTCACCTCTGCGAAACGTATTGTACTGACCGGTGCTGAGGAGATCGTGCTGCAGGCGCCCAAGCTGCGCCTTGTTGCCCAGGGTGCGCAAATGGAGATCGGCGGTGGCGCAATCACACAGCAATGTAGTGGTAATCACACGATCAAGTCGGCGAAGTTCTCACATGTCAAGCCTGGCGAGGGCAGCCTGGCGGAAGTGAAGCTGCCGGCGAGCGACATGTTGCATGACCAGCAAACCGTGCTGCGCTGGATCGGGACCGACGAGCCGATGACCAACCAGCGTTATCGCATCACGACGGAGGACGGTCGCGTTTTCGAAGGGCGCACCGATGCACTGGCCTAACCGAGCGATTTACCAGCGCCATTCCTTTTGGTGGCTACACCATTGAAGCTCTCGACGACTAAGATGGGGAGAACAGGCGATGACTCGAATGGAACATCCTTTGCCCGCGCAGCAGAATGCGGGCGCGGCGCGCAAGGCTGAAGGATTCGCAACACCGAAGCAGGACGATAAGCCGCAATGCGCGCGCATACTGCCAAAGCGCGTCTTGCCCGTCATCTTCCTGCCGGGGATTATGGGATCGAACTTGAAGATGAGTGCGGCGCGCCAGTCTTCATTGAAGAGGAGCGATAACATCGCCTGGCGACCGGATGTTCTTGGGCCAAGCAATATTCATGATGCCAGTAACCTAAGCCCGGCCGAGCGCCAGCTTATGCTGGACCCTGCACACACGGCAGTCGACATCTACGATCCTTCTGGACGTTCCCACGTTAGCGGAGATGGGCGGCATGGCAACGTTGATCTGCGCCCCGACTTCGATTCGCCTTTACTGAAAGACGACCCGCCTACAATGAGGAACCGGAGAAGCGCCGTGCAGAAGGCGCGGGCACGGGGCTGGGGCGAAGTGTTCTTCAAGAGCTATGGCGAACTGCTGCAGCATCTGGAATCCCGTCTGAACGACACCTTTTTTGAAGGTAAATTGCAGCCAGCGTGGCGTGACGTGGTCGGTGTCGACCCCCGTGCCTGGTTGGCCGATCCGGGCCTGCCGCTGCAGGCATTGGGCGAAGAGGAGCTCAAGAAAGCTGTCAATGGTTGCTGGTTCGCGGTGTATGCCTTTGGGTATAACTGGTTGCGATCGAACGGAGAGACCGCCAAGACCATTGCCAGGCGGATCGAGCTGGTAATCGCGGATTTCAATTCCTCCGGCTACGAATGCAATCAGGTTATCGTTGTTACCCACTCAATGGGCGGCCTGGTTGGACGGGCTCTGATTCATCCGGAATATGGCAACGTTGCCGACAGGATCGCTGGCATTGTGCATGGAGTGATGCCGGCAATCGGAGCGCCTGCAGCCTACAAGCGGATGCGCGCCGGATTCGAGGATGCTGGGCTCATGCACGGCGCAGAGGAAAGTTTAGCTGCCAAAGTGGCTGGCAATTTCGGGCACGAGGTGACGGCGGTTCTGGCCAATGCGCCTGGCGCCCTCCAGTTGCTACCATCCGAATCTTACGGTAATGGCTGGTTACGCGTTCAGCATGGCGGCAAAATTCTGGACACATGGCCTAAGCAGGGTGATCCCTATAAGGAGATCTATAAATTGCGGGGAAAGTGGTACTCGCTATTTGTGGAAGAATGGATCAATCCTTGTGATTTGCCTCGGACAGAAGGAGGTGGAGATTTCGAGCGTACATGCCAATTTCTTGATGTTGCACAGGCATTTCACAGGCGAATTGCAGGCACATTCCACCCTGTTAGTTATGCTCATTATGGCGCTGATGCTGGACGTCAGAGTTTTGGCGAGGTCGTCTGGGCCATCGACACTCATTGTCCCGATGCAGCAGGGTGGGAAGACTGGCCTACCCTCGCGGACTCGATGCAAGGTAAGGTACAACTGGTACGCTGGGACCCGAAAGCATGTAAGCCGGCCTTGCCGATCATGGCAAACGCAATTACGAAGCCCGTTCACGCCCAAATCCTGGATCCCGCGGCGCCTGGCGACCAGACCGTGCCAGCCAAGTCAGCCGACTTTCAACTAAAAAGCGGCTCGTTCAAGGGCGTATTTCGTCAGACCGGTTACGAACACCAGTCGAGCTACAAGGATCCCAAGGCGATAGCCTCGACCCTTTACAGCATCATACGTATCGCACAGACCGCACAGTGGAGCTGTACATAATAAAAAAAAATGCCTGCAATGATCACCAAGCGCCTGATATTCGCCTTGTGCACGGCCGGACTGCTGCTTCCGGCTGCCTTCGATGCCCTTGCTAACGACAGAAAGACAGTAAAAATGACATTACTGCCACCTCGCTTGCAAACGATGTTTGACAATACCAAAACAGTCTGCTTTGGCCGGTTCATGATCGACGTCCCCGCATCAGCCACTACCGCCTGGGGACGCGCTAGCGTCCCGGTAACCGTGCTCGTTTATCCAAACGCATTTGGAGAGGTCAGGAAAGAGGCGCGGCAGTTCATCAGAGAACTGGAGAGCGAAAAAGCTATCAACTTGAATAATGTTCCCTTACTCATTTCAGTCGAGGACGTCAGCCGACCGGAAGGCCAGATTGTGGCTGGTTACGAGGGGTTCGAAGCCATCGGTACGCTGGTAATTAGAGGATTTTTCAAGTTGAATGATGCTGGTGTTATCGTCAAAACGCGTCCATTGTTGAGTATTAAAGATGAAACGACAGAACTGATAAGAGGAATTGCGCGGCGCATCCGGGAGCGCGACGAAACCGAGGTGCCTGCCGAGCCGGGCAACTGCATCGAGTATGGATTTCTACCCGATGAGTCAGGAACGCCTAAAGAGAATCCCGGCGAGTTGATTGAAATCGGCTTCCGCTTGAAGGAATTTCCGGATACGCAACTGTCAATTGCCATCAGACCGGCGCAGCGAAAATTTAATGAGAGCAATACCCTAGAGTGGCAACTTGCACGTCTCGAGAGGGACCTGAAGGCAGAAGATCCCAATCACATACGCCTGAAAACGAAGTATTTGCGTAAGGGAAAGCGAACGATCCAAAATTGGGGAGAGGGCTTTGAAGCGCTGGCACGTTCACCAGAACAACCGGAAATCCATTCGATCCATGATTTCGGCATGGATTTTCAAGGGGTTGCAAAAGACCCGCTGAAACCATTCATCAATATCCAGATGCAAACCGGCATCGCCGACAACGAAGCCGGTGCCACCAAGCCCCTCCTTAGTGACGCAGAAGCCATTGCGGTATGGGACAAGATTACCAGCACGATACGCGTGCGTCCGACAGGCATGGCAGCACCAGGGACGGCCAAAACAGACGCCCAGCCGCACACCCCATTGGGAGAGCTTGCCGCAACCGGGCGCACATGTCCGCAATCCGGCACGTGGGAATCCAGCGAACCGTCTGCCATTGAAGGGGGCCAGCGCCGATATATCAAAGACGGTGACATCATGCCGCGTATCGCAGTCCGTGGTGAGCCATCGTTGTGGCAGAAGATCAAGGGGGAAACACCTTCGCACCAGTTCGCGACAATCTGGAAACTGGTTGGCTACGACCCTAACCCGGCTATCGTAGATGTCGCTGCTCCGATGCCACCCTTTGCGCAAGGTCTTTTAGATGCAGTCTCCGCGAAGAGCGAAAACAGCACTGGCGGCGACCAAAGCGAAGATACGCCACCGCAGGGACAGGGCTGAGCGATGCCCAACGTCATCCGCCTTGGAGACCCCACTTCACACGGCGGCAAAGTCGTCAGCGTGAGTGCGGAGCATGTCCTGGTTGACGGCAAACCAGTGGCGCGCGTCGGCGATGTCTGCAGCTGTCCCATTACGGGGCACGCCGATTGCAAGATTGCAGAAGGAAGTCAGCGCCACGTCATCGACGGCGTGGAAGTCGCTTACGATGGGCACAAGACGACCTGTGGCGCCACCTTGATCGCAACGGTCGGGAATTTTTGCGAAGAATGACTTACTAGCAGCAGAAGATAGGAAGGGAGGACATAACCGGGAGGCATGGCAGCCGAAAGTTGCCGCATTCCCGGTGCCTGGGCTTCAGTGTATATTGCTGGGCGAAACGACAACCCGCACTGGAACCTCATGTCCCCGGCACTACTCTTCGCAATCCTCATCGGCTATTTCGCCCTCCTGCTCGGCGTCGCCTGGGCCACCTCGCGCAACGCCAACAACGACAGCTTCTTCATCGGTAACAAGAGCAGCAACTGGATGCTGGTCGCCTTCGGCATGGTCGGCACGACCCTCTCGGGCGCCACCTTCATCAGCGTCCCCGGCGCCGTGGGCGTGGATGCCTTCGGCTACGCCCAGATCCTGATCGGCTATGTGATCGGCTACATCGCGGTGGCCTACCTGCTGCTGCCGCTGTATTACCGCCTGCAGCTGACTTCGATCTACCACTACCTCGACGTGCGCCTGGGGCGCCGCTCCTACCAGAGCGGGGCGGGCTTCTTCATCATCTCGCGCCTGCTCGGCGCCACCGCGCGCCTGTATTTGGTGGTGAACATCCTGCAGGTCATCATCCTCGACAGCCTGGGTATTCCCTTCTGGATCACGACCCTGGTCATCCTCGGCATGATCCTGATGTACACCTACCAGGGCGGCGTGAAGACCATCGTCTGGACCGACACCCTGCAGACCAGCTGCATGCTGTTCGGCCTGTTCGCCTGCGTCTGGTTCCTGCTGGGCGAACTGGGCATGTCGGTTCCCGAGAGCCTGAACGCGATGCAGTCGCAGGGCTTATCAACCATCTTCACGACGGACTTCGACAGCCCCAACTTCTTCCTCAAGCAGATCGTGGCCGGCATCTTCATCGTCTTGACCATGACCGGCATGGACCAGGAAATGATGCAGAAGACCATCTCGGTCAAGACCCTGAAGGACTCGCAGAAGAACCTCTTGACCCTGACCGCCGTGCTGGTGGTGGTGTTGATGAGCTTCCTGTTCCTGGGCGGCCTGCTCTACCTGTATGCGCCGGGCGTGGGCGTGACGGCCACCGGCGACAAGATCTTCCCGGCCGTGGTCATGGGCCACCTGCCCGCCACCGTGCAGATCATCTTCCTGATCGCCCTGATCTCGGCCCTGTTCCCGAGCGCGGACGGGGCCATCACGGCGCTGACGTCTTCCTTCTGCATCGACATCCTCGGCATCAAGCGCCGCACCGATATCAGTGACGCGGCCAAGGAAACGCTGCGCCGCCGCGTGCACCTGGGCTTCGCCGCGCTCTTCCTGTTCCTGGTGCTGGGCTTCAAGGCGGCCGACAACCCGAGCATGATCGTGGTCATCCTGAAGCTCGCGGCCTATACCTATGGTCCGCTACTGGGCCTGTTCGCTTTCGGCATGATGACGCGCCGTACCCTGACGGACCGGCTGGTGCCGTTCGTTACGATTGGCGCGCCGATTCTTTGCGCGCTCCTTGAGTACAATCAGGAACACCTGCTCGGTTCTTACCGCCTGGGGCTGGAATTGCTCATAGTAAATGGCATACTCGTGTTTGCCGGCCTGTTCGCGATCTCGCACAAGGAAAAAACCGGCCCGACATTGGCATCAGCCTGAGCCAATACCATTCTTGACAACGGAGTTTCGATGGCTTTCAAACCCCTGAGTGCGCTGCGGCGCGCCTTCGGCATGCTGTGGCATGCGGTCGACGTGTCCCGCCGCACCTTCATGAACCTGCTGTTCCTGCTGTTCGTGATCCTCATCGTGATGGTCTTCTCCGGCGGCGGCGTCAAGCCGATCGGCGAGAAGAGCGCGCTGGTGCTGGAACTGAAGGGCGACCTGGTGGAGACCTACGAGTCGAGCCTGGAAGACACGCTGCTCGACAGCGTGGCCGGCGACAGCAAGCGCGCGGTGCGCCTGCGCGACCTGCTGGTCGTGCTGGATGCGGCGGCCAAGGACAAGAGCATCAACACCGTGGTGCTGCTGCTCGACCAGATGAACGGCGGCGGCCTGGCCATGCTGCGCGACGTGGGCGCGGCCATCGACCGCGTGCGCGCTTCCGGCAAGAAGGTGGTGGCCTGGGGCGGCACCTACGACCAGAAGCGCTACCTGCTGGCCTCGCACGCCGACGAGGTCTATGTGCACCCGATGGGCATGGTGCTGATCGAAGGCTTCGGCGGACGCCGCAACTACTACCGCGACGCCCTCGACAAGCTGGGCGTGACGGTCAACCTGATCAAGGTCGGCACCTATAAAAGCTTCGCCGAACCCTACATCGCCAACGGCCCCTCGGAAGCGGCCCGGGAAGCCGACAGCTTCCTGTACAACGCCCTATGGCAGGACTACACCGGCCAGGTGGAGAAGAACCGCAAGCTGGCCAAGGGCGCGCTGGCCGGCTGGATCGAGACCCTGCCGCAGCAGATGGAAGCGCAGGGCGGCAGCGCGGCCAAGGTGGCCTTTCAGGCCAAGCTGGTCGACGGCATCAAGACCCGCGACGAGCTGCGCGAGATGCTGGTCAAGCGCGGCGCCTGGGACGAGCGCATCAAGTCCTTCCGCCAGGTGGGCTTCAGCGACTACCTGCAGCGCCACCAGCCCAGGCCTTTCGGCGACGCGGTGGGCGTGGTGGTCGCCTCGGGCAACATCACCGAAGGTGCGAGCGGCCCGGGCGTAGTCGGCGGCATCACCACCGCCAACCTGATCCGCCAGGCGCGCGAGGACGAGGCGATCAAGGCCGTGGTGCTGCGCGTCGATTCGCCCGGCGGCAGCGCCTATGGCTCGGAACTGATCCGGCGCGAGCTGGAGCTCACCCGCGCGGCCGGCAAGCCGGTGATCGTCTCGATGGGTGACGTCGCGGCATCGGGCGGCTACTGGATCTCGATGGCGGCCGACGAAGTCATCGCCGACCCGGCCACCATCACCGGCTCGATCGGCGTGTTCACCATCCTGCCGACCGCCGAGAAAGTGGGCGACAAGCTGGGCATCCACACCGAAGGCTATACCACCACATGGCTGGCCGACGCCTACAACCCGCTGCGCCCGCTCGATCCGCGCTTCAGCTCCTTGGTCCAGAGCAGCATCAACCACGTCTACGGCGAGTTCACCACCCGCGCCGCGGCGGCCCGCAAGACCACGCCCGCGAAGATCGACGAAGTGGGGCAGGGCCGCGTCTGGACCGGCGCCCAGGCCAAGGAACGCGGCCTGGTCGACCGCCTGGGCAGCTACCGCGACGCCCTGCAGGCGGCCGCCAAGCGCGCCAAGCTGGGCGAGGGCTACCGCGTGGCCTATGTCGAACGCCCGATCGGCAAGGTGGAGCGCTTCCTGAACATGATGGGCGCGTCCACTGCCCAGGCGGTCACCATCCAGGTCAAGCTCGGCCTGCTGGAGAATGCGCTGCCGCCTGGTCCCGTGGCCAAGGTGGCGCAAGACATGGCTTGGCTGAACGAGGTGGCGGACGGCCGCAAGCCCTTCGCTGCGGTGACGCACTGCCTGTGCGACATCCCTTGATTGGTGAAGAATTGTAGCCAGTTTGTAACGACTGGCTACCGTTTGAAAGACGGGCGCGGACATGTTCCGCGCCCGTTTTGCGTTTACGGCGCCCATCCTGAGGGCAACGGTGTAAATCGGTGTGAAGACCGTCCCGGCTTTGTAACAAGAGGGTGTGCGCAATGTACGTTACGAAACATATCGAGCATGGATGACATGCTAGGCTTTCGGGGTCCGTCTTGTACGAATAGCACTCTGGCCAAAACAACAAGGATCAGCATGGAGCCGACGACTTCTCCCAAACCCGCCCTCACCAGCCCGCCGCCGCCATCGCCCCAGGCCAGGCGGCGCAGGCGCGTCATCGGCGCCGTGATCGCGGTGCTGGCCATGATCGCCCTCGGCGTGCTGGCGTGGCGCCTGACCCACCAGCCGGCCGGCGACGCCGCAGGCGGGCCGCCGGGCGCGGGAGGCGGCGCGGCGCGGGGAGGGCCGGGCGCGGGAGGCCCCGGCGGCGGCCGCCGCGGCGCGCCCGCCACCACGGTCGGCGTGGCGACGGCCGCGCAGGTCGACATCCCCGTGAGCATCGACGCCCTCGGCACCGTAGTGGCCGCGGCGACCGCCACCGTGCGGCCCCAGGTCTCGGGCGTGCTGCAGAAGATCCAGTTCACGGAAGGCCAGCTGGTCAAGGCCGGCCAGGTGCTGGCCACCATCGACCCGCGTCCCTTCCAGATGGCGCTGCTGCAGGCGCGCGGCCAGCGCCAGCGCGACGAAGCCCAGCTGGAGAGCGCGCGCCTGACCCTGACCCGCTACCGTACCCTGCTGGAGCAGGACTCGATCGCACGCCAGGAGGTCGACACCCAGGCGGCGTTGGTCAAGCAGCTGGAGGGCACCGTGATGACCGACCGCGCCTCGGAAGGCGTGGCCCAGCTGAACCTGGGCTACACCCAGGTCAAGGCGCCGATTTCCGGGCGCCTGGGCCTGCGCACCGTCGACATCGGCAACCTGGTGGGCAGTAGCGACGCCAACGGTGTGGCCGTGATCACCCAGCTCGCGCCGATCGACGTCGAATTCACCGTGCCGCAGGACCAGGTGCCGGCGCTGCAGGGGCGCATCGCGCAGGGAGCGAAGCTGCCCGCGATCGCGCTGGACCGCACCCGCACCGATACCCTGGCGAGCGGCTCCTTCATCGCGCTGGACAACCAGGTCGACGTCCAGACCGGCACCGTGCGCGCCAAGGCCAGGTTCGCCAACACCGACAACAAGCTGTTCCCGAGCCAGTTCGTGAACCTGCGCCTGCAACTGAACACCATCGAGGATGCCGTGGTGGTGCCGGTGACGGCCCTGCGCCACGGCGCCAACGGCGACTTCGTCTACGTGCTCAACGCCAAGGAGAAGACGGTGTCGCAGCGCGCCGTGACGCGCGGCCAGGCGACCGTGGACAAGGTGCAGATCCTGACCGGCCTGAAAGTCGGCGAGCAGGTGATCACGGAAGGCGCGGACCGCCTGCGCGACGGCGCCAAGGTGACCCTGCCGGGAGATCGTCCGCAGGGCGCGCGCGGCAGCCAGCAGGGGCAGGGCGAGCGTCGCCGCCAGCGCGAGGGAGCGCAGCAATGATGCTGGCGAACTTAGGTTCAGGCCTGCGCCGGAACGACGGCCCTGGAACTGGTGGTCGTAGGGTGGGCGGGTCTCCCGCCCACGCGTTCAAGCCACGCTTGCACTGACGCGCCATGAGCCCCTCCGCCCCCTTCATCAAGCGCCCGGTCGCGACGGCCCTCCTGATGCTGGCCATCGTGCTGGCCGGCCTGGTCGGCTACCGCTTCCTGCCGCTGTCCGCGCTGCCGCAGGTGGACTTCCCGACCATCCAGGTGCAGACCCTGTACCCGGGCGCGAGTCCCGAGGTCATGGCGCGCACCGTGACCGCGCCGCTGGAACGCCAGTTCGGCCAGATGTCGGGCCTGACCCGCATGAGTTCCACCAGCGCCGCCGGCGTTTCGGTGGTCACCCTGCAGTTCGGCCTCGGCCAGACCCTGGACGTGGCCGAGCAGGAAGTGCAGGCCGCGATCAATGCCGGAGGTTCGCTGCTGCCGACCGACCTGCCGGCTCCGCCCGTGTACGCCAAGGTCAATCCGGCCGATGCGCCGGTGCTGACGCTCGCCATCACCTCCGACACGCTGCCCCTCACGGAAGTGCAGAACCTGGTCAACACGCGCCTGGCCCTGAAGATCAGCCAGGTCTCGGGCGTGGGCCTGGTCTCGCTCTCGGGCGGCCAGCGTCCGGCCGTGCGCATCCAGGCCGATACCGAGGCGCTGGCCTCCTACGGCCTGGGCCTGGACACCCTGCGCAGCGCGATCACGGCGGCCAACGCCAACAGCGCGAAGGGCAATTTCGACGGCCCCACGCGCTCGTATGCGATCAACGCGAACGACCAGCTGGTCACCGTCCCCGACTACAAGAACCTGATCGTCGCTTACCGCAATGGCGCCCCGGTGCGCCTGGAAGAGGTGGCGAAGGTGGTCGACAGCGCCGAGAACGTGCGCATCGGCGCCTGGGCCAACCTGAAGCCTGCGATCATCCTGAACGTGCAGCGCCAGCCGGGCGCCAATGTGATCGCGACCGTGGACGCCATCAAGGAGCGCCTGCCGGAGCTGCAGGCGGGCCTGCTTGCTTCGGTGCGCATGGACATCCTGAGCGACCGCACCGCCGGCATCCGCGCCTCGGTCGAGCACGTGCAGATGGAACTGATCCTGGCCGTGGTGCTGGTGGTGCTGGTGATCTTCGCTTTTCTGCACAGCCTGCGCGCCACCGTGATCGCCAGCCTGGCGGTGCCGATCTCCTTGATCGGCACCTTCGGCATCATGTACCTGATGGGCTACAGCCTGAACAACCTCTCCCTGATGGCGCTCACCATCGCCACCGGCTTCGTGGTCGACGACGCCATCGTCATGATCGAGAACATCGCGCGCTACATCGAGGAGGGCGAAAAGCCGATGGCGGCCGCGGTCAAGGGCGCGGCCCAGATCGGCTTCACCATCATTTCGCTGACCGTGTCCCTGATCGCGGTCCTGATCCCGCTGCTCTTCATGGGCGACGTGGTGGGCCGCCTGTTCCGCGAGTTCGCGGTGACCCTGGCCGTGACCATCCTGATCTCGGCCCTGGTGTCCCTGACGCTGGTGCCGATGATGTCGGCGCGCTGGCTCAAGAGCCATGAAGAAGAGAAGCCGGGCCGTTTCGCGCAAAAGACCCAGGCCTTCTTCGACCGCGTGATCCAGCGCTACGACGTGGCGCTGGGCTGGGTGCTGGCGCGCCAGGGCCTGACCCTGCTGGTGGCGCTGGGCACCCTGGTGCTCACCGCGCTGCTGTGGATGGTCATCCCGAAGGGCCTGTTCCCGACCCAGGACACGGGCCAGCTGCAGGGCCGCCTGCAGGCGCGCCAGTCGATCTCCTATGCCGAGATGGCAAGGCTGCAGCAGGCGGCGATCGGCGCGGTGCTGAAGGACCCGGCGGTCGAATCGATCAGTTCCTACGTCGGCGTGGACGCGGCCAACAACACCATGCTCCATACCGGCACCATGCTGATCAACCTGAAGCGCGAGGAACGCGGCGACCAGGAAGGCATCATGACGCGCCTGCGCAAGCGCGTGGCCGACGTGGCCGGCGTGACCCTCTACCTGCAGCCGACCCAGGACCTCACCATCGATGCCGAGAGCGGCCCGACCCAGTACCGCCTGTCGATCGAGGGCGCCGACAGCGCCACTGTCAACGACTGGGCCAAGAAACTCGTGGCCCACATGGCCACCAAGGAGCAGCTGCGCAACGTCACCACCGACGCCGGTGCGATGGGCGCGGCCGCCTACATCGACATCGACCGCGATACCGCCTCGCGCCTGTCCATCACGGCGGCCTCGATCGACGACGCCCTGTACAGCGCCTTCGGGCAGCGCATCGTCTCGACCATCTTCACCGAAACCAACCAGTACCGCGTGATCCTGGAAGCCCGGCAGGACGAGGCCATGTCGCCGGCAAGCCTGGAGCGCCTGCAGCTGCGCACCGGTTCCGGCCAGCCGACGCCGCTGTCGGCGGTGGCGACTATCCGCGAGGCCGAGGCGCCGCTGCAGATCACCCACGTGGCCCAGTACCCGTCCGCCACCGTCGGTTTCGATACCGCCGAGGGCGTGTCGCTGGGCACGGCGGTGGACGCCATCCGCAAGGCCGGCGAAGAGATCGGCATGCCGGCTTCGGTGTCGATGACCTTCCTGGGCGCGTCCGGCGCCTACCAGGCCTCCTTGTCGAACCAGCTCTGGCTGATCCTGGCGGCGGTGGTCTGCGTCTACATCGTGCTGGGCGTGCTGTACGAAAGCTATGTGCACCCCCTGACCATTCTCTCCACCCTGCCGTCGGCGGGCGTGGGCGCCCTGCTGGCCCTGTGGGTGACAGGGCAGGGCCTGGGCGTGATCGGCATCATCGGCATCATCCTCCTGATCGGCATCGTCAAGAAGAACGCCATCATGATGATCGACTTCGCCATCGAGGCCGAGCGCGACGAAGGCAAGTCGCCACTGGACGCGATCCGCCAGGCCGCGCTGCTGCGCTTCCGCCCGATCCTGATGACGACCCTGGCCGCGCTGTTCGCCGCCGTGCCGCTGATGCTGGGCTGGGGCGAGGGCGCCGAGCTGCGCCGGCCGCTGGGCCTGGCCATCTTCGGCGGCCTGATCGTCAGCCAGCTCTTGACGCTGTTCACGACGCCGGTGATCTACCTGGCCTTCGATCGCCTGGCGCGCCGCAAGACCGGTAAGGCGCCGAACAAGCCGGAAGAGGTCGGCGCATGAACCTGTCGCGCCCCTTTGTCGAGCGCCCGATCGCGACCGTCCTCCTGACGCTCGGCATCGCGCTGGCAGGCATCGCGGCTTTCTTCGTGCTGCCGGTCTCGCCGCTGCCCCAGGTCGACTACCCGACCATCTCGGTGTCGGCCTCGCTCCCTGGCGCCAGCCCCGAGACCATGGCCTCGAGCGTCGCCACGCCACTGGAGCGGCGCCTCGGCGTGATCGCGGGCGTCAACGAGATGACCTCGAGCAGCAGCAACGGCTCGACCCGGGTCAGCCTGCAGTTCGACCTGAACCGCAAGATCGACTCCGCCGCGCGCGAGGTCCAGGCCGCGATCAACGCCGCGCGCGCCGACCTGCCGGCGACCTTGCGCAGCAACCCCACCTACCGCAAGGCCAATCCGTCGGACGCGCCGGTGATCATCCTGGCGCTCACCTCCAAAACCCGCTCGCCGGGCCAGATCTACGAATCCGTCTCGAACCTGGTGCAGCAGCGCCTGGCCCAGGTCAAGGGCGTGGGCGAAGTCGAGATCGGCGGCGGCTCGCTGCCGGCGGTGCGGGTCGAGCTGCTGCCCTATGCGCTCAACAAATACGGCGTCTCGAGCGAAGACGTGCGCGCCGCCATCCAGTCCACCAATGCCAACCGCCCCAAGGGCGCGATCGAAGGCGCGGGCAACCGCTTCCAGATCTACTCGCAGCCGGCGGGCAGCAAGGGCGGGCGTACGGCGGCCGAGTACCGCGACCTGGTGGTCGCCTGGCGCGACGGCGCCGCGATCCGCCTGCAGGACGTGGCGCAGGTCATCGACGGGGTCGAGAACATCAATACCCTGGGCCTGTTCAATGGCCAGCCGGCCGTCATCGTGCTGGTGACGCGCCAGCCGGACGCCAACGTCATCGAGACGGTGGACGGCGTGCGCGCGCTGCTGCCCTCGCTGCAGGCGCAGCTGCCGGGCGACGTGACCCTGCAGGTGGCGTCGGACCGCACCAACTCGATCCGCGCCTCCCTGCATGAGATCGAGTTCACCCTGGTGCTGTCGATCGTCCTGGTGGTGCTGGTGGTGAGCGTCTTCCTGCGCAGCGTGCGCGCCACCGTGGTGCCGGCCGTGGCCACCATCGTCTCGCTGCTGGGCACCTTCGGGGTCATGTACCTGCTGGGCTTCAGCCTGAACAACCTGTCCCTGATGGCGCTGACGGTCGCCACCGGCTTCGTGGTCGACGACGCCATCGTGGTGCTGGAGAACACGGCGCGCCACATCGAAGCCGGCATGGACCGCATGAAGGCGGCCCTGCTGGGCGCCCGCGAAGTGGGCTTCACCGTCCTGTCGATCTCGCTGTCGCTGGTGGCCGTGTTCATCCCGCTGCTCTTCATGGGCGGGCAGGTGGGACGCCTGTTCCGCGAGTTCGCGGTGACCCTGTCGGTCGCCGTGATGATCTCGCTGGTGATCTCGCTCACCACGACGCCGATGATGTGCGCCTGGCTGCTGCGCCGGGAGCAGAAGGACAGGAAGCCCGGCAGGCTGGCGCGCTGGTCCGAGAAAGGCTTCGGCGGGGTGCTGCGCAGCTACGAGCACGCGCTCGACTGGGCGCTCGACAGCAAACTCCTGGTGATGATCATCCTGGTGTTCGTGGTCGGCCTGAACGTCTTCCTGTTTTCAAGCGCGCCGAAGGGCTTCTTCCCGCAGCAGGACACGGGCCAGCTCAACGGCGGCATCCGCGCCGACCAGAGCATCTCCTTCCAGGCCATGCAGGGAAAACTGCGCCAGCTGGTGAACATCATCCGCAAGGATCCGGCGGTGGACACGGTGGTCGCCTTCACCGGCGGCGGGCGCGCCGGCGGCGGCTTCATGTTCATCAACCTGAAACCCGTCAGCGAGCGCAAGGAAGGCGAGGCCGGCCAGGCCGTGATCGCCCGTCTGCGTCCCCAGCTGGCCAGGATCACCGGCGTCTCGATCTTCCTGAACCCGGTGCAGGACCTGCGCATGGGCGGGCGCTCGAGCAACTCGACTTACCAGTACACGCTCAAGAGCGACAATGCGGCCGACCTGAAGCAGTGGGCCACGCGCCTGGCCGAGGCGATGAAGAGCCAGCCGGCGCTGGTGGACGTCGACACCGACCAGGCCGAGAACGGGGTCGAGACCTTCGTCACCATCGACAAGGAGACGGCATCGCGCTTAGGGGTAACCACGCGCGAAGTCGACAACGCCCTGTACAACAACTTCGGCCAGCGCCAGGTCGCCAACATCTACGATGAGCTGAACCAGTACCACGTGATCATGGGCGTGGCCCAGCGCTACGCCCAGTCGCCGGAAGCGCTGCGCGACGTCTACGTGCCGGCGCGCGGCGCCGGCACGGGCGCATCGACAAGCACCACGACGTCGACCATAAGCTCAGGCGCAGGCACGACTTCCTCGCCGGCCAACCTCACCGCCGCGCGCGACCCGTCGAGCGGTTCGGCCCTCTCGAGCAGCGCCACCCGCATGGTGCCGCTGATGGCGATCGCCAGCTTCGCCGAGAGTTCGACACCGACCTCGGTCAACCACCAGGACGGCGAGCTCGCGACCACGGTGTCCTTCAACCTGGCCGAGGGCTACAAGCTCGAAGACGGGCAGGACGCCGTCAAGGCGGCCGAGGCCGGGATCGGCATGCCGACCAATGTGCGCGGCAGCTTCCAGGGCACCGCGCGCGCAGCCGAGGAATCGAACAAGGAGCAGCCCTTCCTGATCGCGGCCGCCATCGTCGTCATCTACATCGTGCTCGGCATCCTCTACGAGAGCCTGGTGCACCCGGTGACGGTGCTGTCCACCTTGCCCTCGGCCGGCGTCGGCGCGGTGCTGGCCCTCCTGATGTTCAAGATGGAGTTCTCGATCATCGCGCTGATCGGGGTGTTCCTCCTGATCGGCATCGTCAAGAAGAACGCCATCCTGATCATCGATTTCGCGCTGGAAGCGGAAAGGGCGCGCGGCCTCACGGCGGTGGAGGCGGTGCGCGAAGCGTGCATCCTGCGTTTCCGCCCGATCCTGATGACGACCCTGGCCGCGGCCCTCGGCGCGCTGCCGCTGGCGATCGGCTTCGGCGAAGGCTCCGAGCTGCGCCGGCCGCTGGGCATCGCCATCATCGGCGGCCTGATCGCCAGCCAGCTCCTGACCCTGCTCACCACCCCGGTCGTCTACGTCCTGCTCGACAAGCTGAGGACGAAGAAGGCGGACGAACACGAGCTGACCCGCCATCCCCTCGATGACGAACCGACCCCTGTCAAACCATGAAGCCAATCCGAATCGCACCTCTCGCTCTCTTCGTCAGCGCCGCCCTTGCCGGCTGCTCCGTCGCGCCGACCTACGTGCGCCCGTCGACACTCGAACCGGCCGCGTTCAAGGAGGCCCAGGGCTGGGTGCCGGCGGCGCCCGCCGACGCCCTCGACCGCGGGCCGTGGTGGCAGCTGTTCGGCGATCCAGTCCTCAACGAGCTGGCCGCCGGCGTCGAGGTCTCGAACCAGAATGTGGCGGCAGCCGTCGCGGCCTACGCGCAGGCGCGCGCCATCGTCGCCCAGGAAAGGGCCGCGCTGTTCCCGTCCGTCTCGCTGGGCCTGAGCGCCGACCGCTCGGGCGTGCGCAATGGAGGGGCCAGCACCGGCTACCGCCTGAACCTGGGCGGCGACTGGGAGCCGGACGTCTGGGGCAGGCTGCGCGCCGGCGTCACCAGCGCCCAGGCCAGCGCGGAGGCCACGGCCGCCGACCTGGCCAGCGCGCGCCTGTCGGCCCAGGGCGAGCTGGCCGCCAACTACTTCACCATCCGCGCGCTCGACGCCCAGCGCACGCTGCTCGAGCGCAGCATCGCCGGCTACGAGCGCGAGCTGCGCATCACCGAGAACCGCTACAACGTCGGCATCGTGGCCCGCACCGACGTGCTGCAGGCCCAGACCCAGCTGGCGAACGCACGCAACGATGCCTTGAGCCTGCAGCGCCAGCGCGCGCAGTTCGAACATGCGATCGCGGTCCTGGTGGGCAAGGCGCCGAGCGAGTTCGCCCTCGCCCCGGCCGCGGCATGGCAGGCGGGCGTGCCCGCGATTCCCGTGGGCGTGCCGGCGACCCTGCTGCAGCGCCGTCCCGACATCGCCGCGGCCGAACGCGACGTGGCCGCCGCCAACGCGGAGATCGGCATCGCGCGCTCGGCCTACTTCCCGAACATCGGCCTGAGCGCCTCGCTGGGCAGCGGCGGCGCGCGCTTCTCCGACCTGTTCTCGGCCTCGAACGCAGCCTGGTCCTTCGGCCTGTCGGCGGCGCAGTCGATCTTCAATGCCGGCACCACCCGCGCCGGCGTGGCGGCCGCAGAGGCGCGCCACCAGGCGGCCGTCGCGCGCTACCGCCAGACGGTGCTGAACGCCTTCGCCGACGTGGAAGACCAGCTCGGCGCCGTGCGCGTGCTGGAGCAGCAGCAGGAGCTGCGGCGCGTCGCCTCCGAAGCGGCCGACAAGGTCGAGCAGCAGATCCTGAACCGCTACCGCGCGGGGCAGGTGAGCTATTCGGAAGTGGTGCAGGCGCAGAACACGGCGCTCAATGCGCGCCGCTCGCTGGTGCAGGTGCAGGCCGACAGGCAGGCTGCGGCCGTCGCGCTGATCCAGGCGCTCGGCGGAGGCTGGAAAGCGGGGCAGGATGCAGTGTAATCCGCCTGTCATTACGCGGAAAAACGACCGCATGCGGAAGTATCAAAGTTATACTCCGGGCTGCTTTTTATTCACCTGGGGTCAACCTTGTTCAAATCGTTTGTCCTGCCCGTCGCCTTGATGGGCATCCCGGCCTTCGCCATCGCCGACGAAGGCCAGTGGCAGCCGCACCAGCTGCCGCAACTGAAATCCGAACTCAAGCGCATCGGCATCACCATCCCGGCCGAGAAGCTGGCCGACCTGGCCAGGCATCCGATGAGCGCCATCGTGTCGCTGGGCGGCTGTTCCGCTTCCTTCGTGTCGCCCGACGGCCTGGTGGTCACCAACCACCACTGCGCCTACGGCGCCATCCAGCGCAATTCGACCCCGGAAAAGAACTACATCGTCAATGGCTTCCTGGCCAGGAACCGCGCCGAGGAACTGCCGGGCGGTCCGAACACCCTGGTCTACGTGACCGAGAAGGTCGAGAACGTGACCGATCGCGTACTCAAGGGCTTGAGCCCATCGATGCCGGGCCGCGAACGCCACGAGCTGGTCGAGTCCCGCATCAAGTCGCTGATCGCCGAATGCGAAACGGACAAGTCGACCCGCTGCTCGGTGCCGGCCTTCCACCGCGGCCTCGAGTACTACCGCATCAAGCAGCTGATGATCCGCGACGTGCGCCTGGTGTACGCGCCGTCGGACCGCATCGGCAACTTCGGCGGCGACATCGACAATTACGAGTGGCCGCGCCAGACCGGCGACTACTCCTTCCTGCGCGCCTACGTCGGCCCGGACGGCCGCCCGGCCGACCCGTCGCCGAACAACGTGCCCTACAAGTCGAAGGACTTCCTGGTGGTTTCCGCCGAAGGCCTGAAGAACGGCGATCCGATCCTGCTGGCCGGCTACCCGGGCCGCACCAGCCGCTACAAGCTGCCCAGCGAGATCCGCTTCGCGCGCGACGTCGAACTCCCGGGGCGCGCCGCCGGCATCACGGCCGACCTGTCGGTGATCTCGGCCGTCACCATGGGCAACCCCGCCTGGGACGTGCGTTACGCCAGCGTGGCCAAGAGCCTGAACAACGTGCTGAAGAAGACCCAGGGCCTGATCGACGGCTTCGCGCGCAAGGACATCGCCGCGATCAAGGACGTGCAGGATGCCGAGTTCCGCGCCTGGCACAAGCAGAAAGGCAATGGCGGCAAGAACCTGCTCGCAGAGCTGGACAGCGTGATCGCCCAGGACATGGCGCAATCGCGCCAGGAAGGCGCCTGGCTCGAAGCCACCCACAGCGACCTGCTCAAGAGCGCGCGCACCCTGTACCGCCTGGCGCTGGAACGCCAGAAGCCGGACGCCCAGCGCGAAGCCGGCTACCAGGAGCGCGACCTGTCCTTCATCAAGGCGCGCCTCTCCCGCCTCGAGCAGTCCTTCGTGCCCCAGGTCGACGAAGCCCGCTACGGCGCGGCCCTGGCGCGCTATGGCCGCATCGACGCGAAGCTGCGCCCGCAGGGCCTGGACGCACTGCTGCCCGCGCCCACCGCGCTGAACGCGATGTACAAGGCGACCGACCTGGACGACACCGCCAAGCGCCTGGCCTGGATCGGCAAGGATCCGGAAGCCTTCCGCAAGTCGGGCGATCCTTTCATCGGGCTGGCCGTGCGCCTGCACGACACCGGGCTTGGCCTGGAGAACCGCCGCAACGAGATCGACGGCAACCTGGAACGCGTGATCCCGCAGTACATGGCGGCCGTCATCGCCTGGAAGAAGTCGCAGGGCAAGCCGGTCTACCCGGACGCCAACTCGACCCTGCGCGTGACCTACGGCACCGTGGCGCCGTACGCGCCGCGCGACGGCCTGGTCAAGGGCCCGTTCACCACCGTCGAAGGCATCGTCGAGAAGGCGAGCAACAAGGATCCCTTCATCGTGCCGGCGGCCCTCGTCGATGCGATCAAGGGCAAGCGCTATGGCGTGTTCAAGGACCCGGTGCTGGGCACCGTGCCGGTCAACTTCCTGTCGAGCGCCGACACCACTGGCGGCAACTCGGGTTCGGCCGTGATGAACAGGCGCGGCGAATTGGTGGGCCTGAACTTCGACTCGACCTATGAGTCGATCACCAAGGACTGGTACTTCGATACCGGGATCACGCGCGCCATCCACGTGGACATCCGCTACATGCTGTGGCTGATGAAGGAAGTCGACCATGCCGACAACCTGCTGAAGGAAATGACGATCAAGTACCCGAAGAAGTAAGCCGGGGATCGCAGGAACAGGCCGCCGCGTGGAGCGATCCCGCGGCGGTCTTTTCATTGGGCGTGCGGGAAACGGATCTCGAAGCGCGTCTCGCCCTGCCCGGTGGAGGCCAGCGAATACGCCAGGCCGTGACGGGCCAGGACCTCGCGCACGAACATCAGGCCGATGCCCTGGCCGCCCTGCTTGGTGCTGAAGAAGGGCGTGAACAGCTGGCGCGGCGGCACCGCGCCGAGCAGGTCGGCCGAGTCGCTCACGGCCAGCACGGTATCCTTGCCATCGCTTTCGAGCGACAACTCGACATGGCCCCCGGCTTCCTGTTTCGCCAGCACCGCCTCGATCGCGTTCTTCACGATATTGAGCAGCGCGCCTTCCATCAGGCCCGCATCGAGCGGCACCGGCGCCACCTCGTCGCAGCGGCGCCAGCCGAGCCGGATGCCGGCGCGTGCGCAGCCTTCGCGATTGAGCCACAGGATATCGTCCACCATCGCCTTGACGCTGGCCGGGCGCAGTTCCGGC
>Ga0209023_10001676_pt1 | contig 29081 bp, 31 predicted proteins | sample LakOneMetagenome_FD_187468 | JGI IMG/M metagenome (GOLD analysis project Ga0209023, IMG submission 187468) | Freshwater and sediment microbial communities from Lake Erie, Canada (SPAdes) (version 2) | ecosystem: Environmental > Aquatic > Freshwater > Lentic | place: Lake Erie, Canada...
GATCTCCACCGGCCAGCTCACCCGCGAAGAAATCGAGAAGGGCGAAGCCGATCCGGACTATCGCCTGAAACTCGGCGAATCCAAGGTCATCCTGCCCGCGCCTGCCAAGAAAAAAGGCCCGCGCTACACCCCGGTGTCCCGCCGCCATGAGCGGCCGAGCGCGATCCTGTGGCTGGTGCGCAGCCATCCTGAGCTGAAGGACAGCCAGATCATGCGCCTGGTCGGCACCACCAAGACCACCATTGCCAGCGTGCGCGAACGTACCCACTGGAACGCAGCGGGCCTGACGCCGATGGACCCGGTGACCCTCGGCCTGTGCTCGCAGATCGAACTCGATTTCGAGGTGCAGCGCGCGGCGAAGGAAAAGCCGGCGGCCCAGCAATATGGCGGCGCGACCCTGCTGCCCGCCTCGGAAACCACCCGCAAGGACGAGCACGAGCATTCGCCGGCCTCCGACAAGCAGCGCGACGACCTCGAAGTCGACGCCGTGTTCGCCAAGCTCAAGACCATCGGCGGCAAGAAGGCCGAGGACGAATAACCATTCCGGCGGACGCACCGGACGGCGCGTAGCCTGATCCGCTGATGACTGATAAAGGAGTGTGATGCGCAGCCGCGTCACGCTCCTTTTTCTTGCCACCTTGCTGGCGGCTCTCCCTGCGGCCTTTGGCTTGCCGGCGCGCGCCGACAAGATCGTCGATCCGAAAACAGTCTCGCCTGAATTCCGCGAGGCCGCCGAGAAGCGTCGCGCCGAACAGATGAAGCTGATCGAGTGCAATAACGCGGCGAAGATCGCGAAAATTCCGCGGCGCGATCTGGCGCAATATGTCGCCGAGTGTTTCGACAAATAGACGAACCCAATTCGCCTACTTCTTCTTCGGCCCGCCGTTCTTCGCCGCCTTGCGCGCGTCGGCAATCGCGAGCTTGAACTGCTCCGCCGTCAGCCCGCCGGGAATGCGGAATGTCCCGACAATGAAAACGGGCGTGCCGCGAAAGCCGAAAGCTTCCGCCTGTTCATTGTTTCGCTTGAGCAGCGCATCGATTGCTGCCTTGTTTGCGGCAAGATCGGACTTCGCCTTGGCCACATCGACGCCAGCCTGCGCCAGCGTCTCGTCGATCACAGCCTCGGTCAGCCGGCCGACCCTGACGATCAGCGCGCGGTGCGCGGCTTCATATTTGTTCTGGTACTTCGTCGCCAGCACAAGCCGCGCCGCATAGCCCGACGGATCACCGAGGATCGGCCAATCCTTCAAGACCAGCCGCACATTGCCATCGTCCTTCAGCACCTGATCCAGCACCGGCGAGATCTTCTTGCAATAGGGGCACTGGTAATCGAAATACTCGACAATGGTGATGTCGCCCTTCGGATTTCCGAGTGCGGGAATCTCCGGATCGCGCAGCACCGCATCCTTGCTGAGGATATCGGAGGATACAGCCTGCTCCTGCGCCGGCGCGGTTTGCGCGGACTCAAACGCCAGCAGCGTCAGTGCAAGCGCCATGACGGCAAAACCGATGGTGTGTCGGACGACTGGCTTCATCGAGAGCAACTTTCAAGCATCCAGAGCGCGAGACTCATGCCTTCTTGAGGAATTCCGTGCGCAGCACGAGACCCTTGATCTTGTCGGTGCGGCCTTCGATCTCGTCCTCATTGTCCGTGAGACGAATGTTCTTCACCACGGTCCCGCGCTTCAATCCGCTGGACGAACCCTTCACCTTCAAATCCTTGATGACGACGACAGTGTCGCCGTCTTTCAGTTCGTTGCCGTTGCTGTCCCTGACTGCCATGCCGTTCTCCATGCCGCGCGGCGTCAACGCCGCGAGCGAATATCCACTGGTTCCGACATTCGTAAGAGCACCTGTGAAAAATACAACACGAATGTCAGAACCGGATCACGAGCAAGCCTTAGCGCGGATTGTTGAGCATGTCTTCCGCGAGGCTGCGGTGCGAGCGCTCGATCCGCGAATTGCTGCCTGCTGCCCGGCTGCTCTGGACATCACGGTTCTTGCGACAGGCCACATAGGCGGACGATCCCGGCTCGCCTTCCGCCCGGCACAGCGCGTCGTCATCCACATTGGCTTGCGGCGAGGTATTTCGTTCGAATTGCGCGCAGGCCGACAGCATCAGGGCCATAAGGGCAAGCAAGATCGCCGGTTTGGTCTTTTTCATTTCAACCACAATTGCGCTGGGATTGGATCGTGGCCGGGTTGGCCGACCCCGTCTTTGACGTCAACACCCGGCAAAAGCAAGGCGGGAGCGGTCATGGTTGACGTGAGGTCTGCCCGCCCTACCCCGCCCGTCCCTGCAGCGCCGTCTTGATCTCATCCAGCACCATCGGGTCCTCGATGGTTGCGGGCATGGTCCATGGCTCACCATCGGCAATCTTCTTGATGGTGCCGCGCAGGATCTTGCCCGAGCGCGTCTTGGGCAGCCGCGCGACCGTGATTGCGAGTTTGAACGCCGCGACCGGACCGATCTTGTCGCGCACCAGCGCCACGATCTCTTTCTCGATCTCCGCAACCGGACGGGTGACGCCCGCCTTGAGCACGAGGAAGCCGCATGGCACTTCGCCCTTCACCGCATCCTTGATGCCGAGCACGGCGCATTCCGCCACATCCGGATGCGAGGCCAGCACCTCTTCCATGCCGCCGGTGGAGAGACGATGACCCGCAACATTGATGATGTCGTCGGTGCGGCCCATCACGAAGACATAGCCGTCCTCGTCCTTGTAACCGGCATCGGAGGTTTTGTAGTAGCCGGGAAATTCGTTGAAATAGGCTTCCTTGCAGCGTTCGTCCTGTTGCCACAACGTGGGCAGGTTGCCGGGCGGCAGCGGCAGCTTGATGACGATGGAGCCCATCGTGTTCGGCGGCAGCGGCTTGGCGGCTTCGTCGACAATATCAACCTGGTAGCCGGGCATCGGCACCGTCGGCGAACCATGCTTCACCGGCAGCGTGCCGAGGCCGACCGGATTGCCCGCGATGCACCAGCCGGTTTCCGTCTGCCACCAGTGATCGATCACCGGCACCTTCAATTGTTGCTCGGCCCATTCCACAGTCGGCGGATCGGCGCGCTCGCCTGCGAGAAACAGCGTGCGAAATTTCGTGAGGTCATACTTGCGAATGAATTCGCCGTTCGGGTCATCCTTCTTGATGGCGCGGAATGCCGTCGGTGCAGTGAAGAACGCGACAGCACCATGCTGCGAAATCACGCGCCAGAACGCACCGGCATCCGGCGTTCCAACCGGCTTGCCTTCGTACATGATCGACGTCGCGCCATGAAACAGCGGGCCGTAAATGATGTAGCTGTGGCCTACCACCCAGCCGATATCGGAGCCGCACCACCACACCTCGCCCGGCTTCACGCCGTAGAGATTGAACATCGACCATTTCAGCGCGACGAGATGCCCGCCATTGTCGCGTACAACGCCCTTCGGCTTTCCCGTCGTGCCTGACGTATAGAGAATGTAAAGCGGATCGGTCGCCAGCACCGGCACACAGGGAGCGGACTTCTTTGCCTTGATCGCGGCGTCGCGCAGTTCGTTCCAGTCGTGGTCGCGGCCTTTGACGAGATCGCAGGTCTGCTGCGGACGCTGCAGGACGATGCAGGCCTGCGGCTTCACGCGGGAGAGATTGATCGCCTCATCCAGCAGCGGCTTGTATTGCACGATGCGGCCGGGTTCGAGGCCGCAGCTTGCGGAGAGGATGAGTTTCGGTTCGGCATCTTCGATACGTGTGGCCAGTTCCTTTGCGGCAAAACCGCCGAACACCACGGAGTGAATGGCGCCAATCCGCGCGCAGGCCAGCATCGCCACCATCGCCTGCGGCACCATCGGCATGTAGAGAATGACGCGGTCGCCCTTTGTGACGCCAAAATCCTGCAGAATGGCGGCGAGGGTCTGCACCTCATGCAGCAGCTCGGCATAGGTGAATTTGGTGACGGTATTGCTCAGCGGCGAATCGTGAATCAGCGCAAGCTGACTGGCGCGGCCGCCCGCGACATGACGATCCAGCGCGTTGTAACAGGTGTTGACCACGCCGCCCGCGAACCAGCGGCCATAAAGCCCCATGGAGGGATCGAAGACCTTCTTCGCCGGTTCGATCCAGTCGATTTCGCCCGCGGCCTCTGCCCAAAATCCTTCCGGATCGCGCAGCGAGCGCGCATGGACTTCGGCATAGCGGCTGTTGGATATGGCACTCATCGCGATCACTCCCGGACGCAGAATTGTAGCGAGATTTTCTTGCTAGTGGCATCAGCATTGTCATGCCTCATGCCACAAGTTCAAGCGGCAACGGCTACGACATTGTGCTGAGAACCGCGCAGAAAATCTATCGTTTGGCGGGGTCCTTCAGCGGCATCTGCGCACCCATGCGCTCGATTTCGCGCGCCAGATCCTTGCGATGCGCGACCGCGACATCGAGATTCGGATCGAGCCTGATGGCCGTGGTGAAATCCGCAAGCGCGCGCGGACGATGCCCCTGCGCGCGCAGCGCCATGCCGCGGTTGCTGTAGGCCAGCGCCAGCTTGCTATCGAGCTCGATCGCCTTGTTGTAGTCGGCGATAGCGGGATCGAGATCGCCCTTGAACTGCCGAGCCGTGCCCCGATTGAGGTAAAAGGCGGCGGCAGGCCGCAGGCGGATGGCTTCGTCGTAGTCGGCAATCGCGCGGTCATAGGCGTTGTTGTGCGCATAGGCCTGGCCGCGGCTGTCATACAGATCGGCCGTGGGATCGCGACGAATGGCTTCGGTCAGGTCGTCGATGGCAAGATCGAAGCGGCGGATTTTCTTGAAGATCGCCGCGCGGTCGATATAGGTCTGCAACTCTTTCGGATTGAGGCGAATGGACTCCGTGTAGTCGCGCACCGCAAGACGCGGCTCGCGCATCGAAGCGAAAGCCGCCGCGCGCAGCGAGAACAGCTTCGCATTGCCCGGATCGATCCGGATCGCCGCGTCATAATCGTCGATGGCCTTGTCGAACTGTTTTGCGCTGACAAGCGTATCGGCGCGCACCAGCAAGGCGTCAACGCTCTTGGGGTCGAGGCGGATCGCTTCGCTAATATCCTCGCGGGCGCGGTCGTCATCGCCTTTGGCGCGATGCGCGCGGGCGCGTGCGATTAACGCCGCGACATGTTCGGCAACAATGGCGCTGTTGGTCATCGCCGCTGCAGCTGTGCCGCCGCCCGTCTTGTCTTGCGTAGCCTGCTGCTGATCGACAACCCGCGTGATCGTCACATCTCCGGCGGCCGGGGTCCATGTCAGCACGATCAGCGCCACCACGCCCAGCGATTTGACGGCACCCGCGGTGACAACGTTCAGACCCATGGGATCATCTATAGCGTTTTCGCGCGAAATGGGGACTGGTTCGCGTGCCACGGCAAGTCCCACACGGACGGCCTTGCTGCATTGCGATGAGGGCCCGTCATGGAGTGACCAGCCAAAGCTGTGGGTGCATCGGGGGTGCAGCCATACCGGACCCTTCACGCTTACATGGCCAAGCCGGAAGGGATGCTCTAGAAAGCTCGCAGCATCGGCGCACCCGGTGACAACGAACAAGGCCCGCACAGCGGGCGGGATGGAGACTACAGACATATGACCAAGCGACCGACTTCCGTACAGCCTGTTTCAGGATCGCACGTAACCCGCCGCACCGTTCTCGCGGGCGGCGCCGCGGCCCTCGCGGCGACACCATTCCTGAGCCAGACCTCCCGGGCCGCTGCATGGCCCGACCGCCCTGTGAAATTCGTCGTGCCTTTCGCCGCCGGCGGCACCACCGACATTCTCGGCCGCCTTGTGGCGCAGAAGCTTTCGGAAGAATACGGCCAGCAGTTCATCGTCGAGAACAAGCCCGGCGCGGGCGGCAACATCGCCGCCGACTTCGTCGCGAAGGCCGATCCCGATGGATACACCTTCATCGTGGGCACCCCGGGCACCCACGCCATCAACAAGTATGTTCAGAAGAACATGCCTTACGATCCGATCAAGGACATCCAGCCGGTGACCATCATCGCGCGGGTCCCGAACCTGATGTCGGTCAATCCCGAAGTGCCGGCGAAGTCGGTCGCCGAATTCATCGCGCTGGCAAAGTCGAAGCCGGGACAGTTGTTCTACGGCACGCCGGGCCTCGGCAGCACGGCGCATCTGTCCACCGAACTGTTCAAGTCGATGACCGGCGTCGACATCGTGCACGTTCCCTATAAAGGCAGCGCACCGGCGCTCACCGACCTCGTCGCAGGCCGCGTTCATGTCATGATCGACAACCTGCCGGCGGTGCTGCCCTTCGCCGAGAATAACAACGTGCGTCCTCTGGCGGTGAGCACTGCGGAAAAATGGCCACTGCTGCCGAATATCCCGACCATCGGCGAAACCGTGAAGGGCTATGACGCCGCGTCGTGGTTCACGGTGGCGGCTCCGGCCAAGGTGTCGAAAGACATCGTGATGAAGCTCAATGCCAGCATCATCAAGTACATCAAGTCGCCGGACGGGATCGAGCGCATCCGCAAGCTCGGCGGCGAGCCGGTCGGCAACACGCCGGAAGAAATGCAGGCCTTCGTCATCGCGGAGACTGAGAAGTGGGGCAAGGTCGCCGAGTTCGCCAAGATCAAGCCTGAATAGTCATCGGTCCCGGATGCGGCTCCCGACCGGCGCCGCGTCCGGGAACATTTTATCCAGCCATGCTATTATCGCCGCCATGGCGCAACCGATTCACGCAAACCTGACGAGGCAGCCCCGGCTCCTTTGGCCGATTGTCATCAGCGCCGTGCTTGCCGTGCTGATCGCAATTGCGGCGATCCTGCTGTCCTACAAGGTGGAACCGCCGCCGGACAATGCGCGGGTTGTCGCCGATGAACAGCGGCTGACCTATGCCAGCACCCCGTGCGTCGTGTTCAACAAGCTGGATCGCGAGCTGATCGCCAACCGCTCCGAGGTCAACGATCCGGCAAAGCCGCTTCAGCTTTTTTCCTATGCCAGCGAGAAAACCATCGCCGACATCAAAGCGGACGGGAAATGGTCACGTGACGCCGCATGCGACTATATCACCGGCTTCGACCAGATCGTCACCCGCTGGATGCGCCTGACCGGATATCGCTCGCGCTGGACCGCCGACGGCCAGTGGCGCTGGTAGTAAATCCCTTTTCAACGCGCTCTGATTGTAACACAGTCGCGATTCTCCTCGCGGGCGGCTTCGTCCGTCTTTCATGAATCATCCAGAGGCCCTTCGTGAGTACGACGACCGATAAACCCGCCAAACGCTCGCTCCTGTCGGCCGACGGAATCACCGCGCCGCTGCGCCATGCCGTGTTCCGGCGGATCTGGACGGCCAGCCTGCTGTCCAATCTCGGATTGATGATCAATGGCGTGGGCGCTGCCTGGGCCATGACCCAGATGACATCGTCGGCGGGAATGGTGGCGCTGGTGCAGACCGCCCTGATGCTGCCGGTGATGTTGCTGTCGCTGGCCGCGGGCGCCATCGCCGACATGTACGACCGGCGCATCGTCGGCCTGATCGCGCTGTCATTCGGACTGGCAACCGGAGTGACGCTGGCTGTGCTCGCCTATCTCAATGCCATCACACCCAACAGCCTGCTGCTGCTCTGCTTCCTGCTGGGCAGTTGCATGGCACTGTTCGGCCCGTCATGGCAGGCCTCGGTCAGTGAGCAGGTTCCTGCCGCGGTGCTGCCTTCCGCGGTCGCATTGAACGGCATCAGCTTCAATGTCGCGCGCAGTTTCGGCCCGGCGCTGGGCGGCATCATTGTCGGAGCCGCCGGCTCCACCACAGCCTTTGTCAGTTATGTGGCGCTTATCATTCCGCTGATTGTCGTCCTTTTTCTCTGGCAACGCACGCTCGAGCCGTCGCGGCTGCCGCCGGAACGGCTGCGCCGCGCCGTGGTGTCCGGCGTGCGTTACATCGTGAATTCACCGCCGATCCGGATCGTGCTGTACCGCACGCTGATTACCGGCATCGCGGGCGGTTCGGTGCTGGCCCTGTTGCCGCTGGTGTCGCGCGACATCCTGCACGGGAGTGCCCAGACTTACGGCATCATGCTCGGCTGCTTCGGCATCGGTGGCGTGCTCGGCGCGCTCAACATTTCCAGCGTCCGCGCCAACCTCACCAGCGAAGCCGCCGTGAGGCTTTGCGCACTGGCCATGGGCGTTGCCATCGGGGTCCTGGCGCTTAGCCCCTGGGCAGCGTTGACTGGCGCCGCACTGGTGGTGGCGGGCGCCTCATGGATGATCGCGGTCACGCTGTTCAACATCGGCGTGCAGCTCTCGACGCCGCGCTGGGTCGCGGGCCGCGCGATGGCCTCCTACCAGGCGGCCATCGCCGGTGGCGTTGCCATCGGCAGCTGGTTCTGGGGCACGCTTGCCAACAGCGTCGGCGTGAACAACGCCCTGCTGATCGCAGGCGCGGTCATGTTCGTATCGCCGGTGCTTGCGATCTGGTTTCGCATGCCGGCCACCGATGGCGCGAACCATGCCCCGGTCGATGCGCTGGCCGAACCCGAAGTGAATCTCGCCATCACGCCGCGCAGCGGACCGATTGTGGTCGAAATCGAATACCGGGTGGATCAGGAGAAGGCGCGGGCCTTCTATAGCGTGATGTTGCAAGTGCAGGCGACGCGGCAGCGCAACGGCGCTTATGACTGGTCGATTGCGCGCGACATTACCGATCCAGAACTCTGGATCGAGCGCTATCACTGCCCGACCTGGCTCGACTTCCTGCGTCAGCGCAACCGTTCGACCCAGTCCGAGCGCGACCTGCATCTCAAGGCGATCGGATTTCATCTTGGCCCGGAGCCGATCAAGATTCACCGCATGTTGGAAAGGCCGCTGGGCTCGGTGCGCTGGAAGGACGAGACGCCGGATCGCGCCAAGACGTCCAGCGTGGATGTCGAAACGGCGGCCAGCAGCAGCGTTTGATCGCGAGCGAAACGCCTGCGGGCGTTCAGCGATTGCGAGCGGAGATTTTACGAGACGATCAGTCGTTCGACGAAGCCGGCTGGTTTTCATGCCAGCGATTGGCGCGTTCGAACATGCGCCAGTGAATCGCTTCGGTTTCCGCGAATTTTTCCGGGCTCAGCCACGGCTTCAACGCCTTGAGCGTCTTCTCCCACTCGGCGCGATCCGGCTTCGGAACATCGCCGAACAGCTTCGACAACTCACGCGATACAATACCTTTCGGCGAAACAAGTTTGTTCATGATCGTCGCCCCGCACGCGAACGCCACAGTCACCCGAGCATCACATTTGAGACGATCTCGTAACGTGAAGCGAGAATGATTCGAAAGAGCGGCCGAAACGCCTGTTGATAACTCGATTCGGTCAGTCTTACTGACAGATTGAGTCCGCCATGAGTCAAAGCGGGTTTGCGCCGCACCGGACTCGTTTTCCAAGGCTCGCGATTCCCATCGGCAGACTGCAGAACTTCCAATAAGCGGCACTGGCCGTATGATTTCGCCGCAGTGAGTCGCCCGTCAGGGCAGACATGGCCACCGTGCCGCGGACACTTCCTGCGGGCAATTTCTGGAACGGGCGCAAGACGATGATCGATTTCACCGCACTGATGGCAAGCATGACCGCCGAGGCTGACACCAGTTCCGTCACGGCGACGGAAGACTGGCTGCAGGGACGGACCATCTATGGCGGCCTGACCGCAGCCTTCTGCCTGGAAAGCGTGGCGCAGCATTTCGGCGACCTGCCTTCGTTGCGTTCGGCGCAGTTCAGCTTCGTTGGCCCTGCGGCCGGCACGGTCATGATCCGCCCCACCCTGCTGCGCAAGGGCAAATCCACGGTGTTCGTCGGTGTCGAACTGTTCGGCGAAGCCGGCCTCGCGACACGGGCGACGCTCTGTTACGGCACAGCGCGTGCGTCCGCCGTCGCCTATGGCAGCCTCGCGGCGCCAGGCGTGCCGGAACCGGAAACCTGCCCGCCGTTTTTCCGCAAAATCCCCGGACTGAATTTCATCCAGCATTTCGAAGGCCGTTTCGCGGGCGGCCATCCGCCGTTCAGCCAGGGCCACCATCCGAACTTCTCGATCTGGCTGCGCCATCAGGACCCGGCGAAACCGGCAACGATGTCGGCGCTGGTCGCGCTGACCGATGCACCGCCACCTGCCGCGCTTGTGCTGTTCGAACGGCCGGGCCCGATCAGCACCATGACATGGTCCATCGACCTCCTGACGGACATGCCCGAGACCCAGGACGGATGGTGGCTGTTGCAAACCAAGGCGGAGAATGTCGTGGGCGGCTATTCCAGTCAGGCAACGACCCTGTGGAATTCCGCTCGCCAGCCCATTCTGGTGAGCAGGCAGAACGTCGCGGTGTTCATGTGAGGATGCGCTTACGAGCGACAACGTGCCTTGTGGCTGCGGCATTCGTTGCGGCGCTGTCGACACCCGTCCTCGCCCAGACCCCACAACAGATGGCGGAGTATCGCCGCAAGCTCGCGGAATACAATGCTGTCCGCGAACCGTTCGAGGAAGCCGCCTCCACCTACTGGACCACGATCAGCGACAAGCGGCGCGCGCGCTTTGCCAAGCGCCGCAACGGCGAGACCATCATCGCCGAGGACTATGTGCTGACTCAGCCGCCGGTCTATAGCGGCCCGCCGAAACCGGTCGATCCCACCCCGCCGGAGAAGCAGCCAAAACCGCGCGCTCCCTTGCCTGTCGTGGCGGATTTCCTCCGTCAGGCGCAGGAGCATTTCAATTTCGCGCCGCGCAAACCCGCCAATGAAATCGACTACAAGCGCGCCTATGCGCGCGTGGCATCGAGCTTCGGCCTGACTCGCGATCAAGCGGTGCGAGTCTACAGCTTCGAATCCGGCGGCAACGGCAAGTACGATGTGCAGGCCGGACTGGAAGGCAACCGGCCCGGCGCCCGCGCGATCTCGACCGCGCTCGGCTACAACCAGCTTCTGACCACCAACACCATCAGCATTCTCGCGGAACACGGCAGCCTTGTGGTCAAGACCATGCACGACAAGGCCCAACAGGCGAGCGGTGCACAAAAGGCCGAACTGCAGCGCAAGACCGCCATCGTCCAGCAGATGGTTGCGTTCTGCAAAACCGTGCCAAACCAGTGGAGCGCACATGAAAAACTAGGCGTCACGCCGCGCGGCATCGGCGTCCACGCCCTCAATCTCGACATGGATGTGGGACCGGTGCTGCAGACGCTGAAGCTGATGGACTCGGTGACCTTTGCAAAGCGCAAGGGCTACAATGCGCCGCTCACCGCCGCCGAGCTTGAAATGATGAACCTCACCGGCGACGGCAATGGTTTCGACATGGTGTCGATGCCGCAGTCGCTGCGCGTGATCGTTCCGACGTCGAACTTCTTCCAGCGCAACGGCTACGAGCGCAACCCGGTTGCGATCCGCAACAACACCGTCGCCAAACTCCTCGCGGCTACCGATGCGCGGATGGACAATCAGGTCAACCTGCAGGGTGCGAAGGATCTCGCCGCGGCGTTCTGAAAGCATCCGCCGCGCCACTCACATCGCGAGTTCTTGTTCTTTAGATCAGACCTGCAATAATCCAGCGATTGCAACACAGGGAGTGGCTCTTCATGGCTGGAAAATTCGTATTGAGCAAAGGTGCAAGCGGGAAGTTTCATTTCGTTCTGAAAGCAGGAAATGACGAAACGATCCTGACAAGCGAGCATTACGAAGCCAAGGCTTCCGCTGAGAACGGAATTGCATCCGTCAAGGAGAATGCGCCGAAGGACGAGCGTTACGAGCGGAAGAACAGCAAGAATGGAAGCCCGATGTTCAACCTCAAGGCCGCGAACGGCCAGGTGATCGGAACAAGCGAAACCTATTCGTCGGAAAACGCGCGGGATGCCGGTATCGCATCCGTGAAGGCAAATGCGCCCGGCGCGGCCACAGAAGACAAGACCTGAACTGATTTTGCTCATTCCCGCAAACTGAGGAATCCCATGCCCTCTCAGGCCGAGTTCCTGCTGCGGGAATGAGCGAAAACCTATGGCGGCGCTACGCGCGCTGCAGCCTCATACCCCGTCGAGCACGATCATGGTCGGCTTCTTCGGCAGCGTGTCGCGCGAGACCGAGAACGAGCGCTCGGGGCGAATGTCCATTTCGAACTGCCCGTTCATCCGCGCCAGAAATTCGCTCAGCGGCGTCGCGAACCGATGCATCGGCAGCACGATGGACGAGCGCAGCCGCCGCGTGATCTCCGACACGCCATCGAGCGACATCGTGAACGTGCCATCGATCGGCACCATGACGATATCGAGACGGCCGATTGCCGCGTAGTGCGTCTCATCCAGCGGATGATGCAAATGGCCGAGATGGCCGATGCACAGGCCCGCAACCTCAAAGATAAAGATCGAGTTGCCGTCCTTCTGCAGCGCTTCGGAATCGAACCGGAACGCACGGATGTCGGTGGTGACATTGCGGATCAGCACATCGCCGATCATCTTCGAATGCCGCGCGGGCTGGCCGCCCTCGCCCCAGCCATGCAGCACATGGGCGATGCCCGGATCGGGATGGAGCGTGTAGTGCGTCGAATGCGCCCGGTTCATCGTCACCACGTTCGGTGACTTGCCGGCCGTATAGGCGCCGCTGAAATCTGTGGCGATGGTGACATTGCCCGGCGTCTCGATGATGTAAGTCGAATGCCCGGCATAGGTGATCGTCACGTCGCCCTTGCTTGCCGCGACGCGCGACAGGTTTGCATACATGACGCGCGGCAGCGACTGCGCCATGGCAAGGCATTCACTCGGCAGTGGCCTGTCCTGCGCAGATGCCGTCGCCGCTGACAGGGCAATGCCCATCAACAAGAAGAGCAGGCGCAATCGATGCATCGAAAGACTCCTGTACGACCCTGCCGATCTTTTCAGGAAGCCGCGATCATCGCAACAACGAGGATGCATTTCGCGCTGATGCCGGAACATGCGAGATTCATCGGCCCTGATCCGCGATCCGTGTTGTCAGCCGTCAGGAATGCAGCATACTGTTCCTGAAGAGCGAAAGCGCGATGCTCACAAGTCTGGACGGAGGTCTGCATGCGAACCTTCGCGACGCACGCGATCATGATCGCATTGTCTGTGACATCGCTTCATGCGCAGCCGCCCGACAATGCCGACCCGTCATTGGCTCCCTGGTTCAAGGGTTTGAAACAGCCGGGGACCGGCGCGGAATGTTGCTCAATCGCGGATTGCCGCGCCGCCGAGGTCCGGAGGGATGGTGAAGGCTACGAGGTCAAGGTTGACCCCAAGTGGCATGTCTCGTCGGCCTTCTGGCTCCGGGTCCCGGCGGAGAGAATTCTCAATGAAAGCAGCAATCCGACCGGGGGCGCGGTCCTGTGCTACACGCCCGAGGCAGGCATCCTTTGCTTCGTTCCGCCTCCCGAAAGCTAGGGCTTCCCCAAGCACAGCTATCCGCCCGCTGCATTGTCGTCCCGGGCCTTCGAACAGCCCCATCCCCCGCGCGGGGGATGCGATTGTTCTGGATTTTCTGTCTGTTCCTTGGGAACTTCGATCCTCAGATGCGAGACGGACCGATGCATATCGACGTATCTCCAGATCAACTGTCTACAGCCATTGGCAAAATCTACGACAGCGCGATTGAGCCAACGCTATGGCCGGAGGCGCTTGAGGCCTGCTGCGGATTGATCGGAGCTACACTTGGCGCGATCAATCTCTACGACCTGGAAGACCAGAAAAAGAACTTCACCGCGCGCTGGGGCGGCGATCCCTACTGGATCGAACTGCTGCAAACCAAATACATCAAGCAGGACCCGTTCTGGGAGATCTACCCGACATTCCAGGTCGGCGATGTCGCCAATACGGACGTGCTGCTCAAGCGCCTCGGCGCCGAGGAAGAGGATATTCGAAAACTTCCCTTCTTTACCGAATGGGCCGACCCTGCGGGCTATCGCGATGTCGCAGCCGGCATCCTCCTGCGCAGTTCGACACGGAGCGGCACGTTCGAACTGCACACGCCGCCAACCCGCGATCTTGTCGGCCCGAACGAGCTGGCCATTGCGTCGCTGCTGAATCCACATATGCGGCGCGCGGCGACCATCGGCGATCTGCTCGACATGCGCTCGCTCGCAACGGCAGCATTTGAAGCCACGCTCGAAACGCTCTCGGCCGCCATTGTGCTGGTCGATGCGAGCAGCCGCATCCTTTACTCTAACCAGTCCGCCCGGACCATGTTCAGTGCCGGCGATCCGGTCCTGTCACAGCGCGGCGTGCTGGCGGCGCGCGAAATGAACGCAACCACCGCGATCCGGGATGCGATCGCGCGCGCGGCGCAGGATGAGAGCGAACTTGGCTATGGCGGGATCGGCGTTCCGGTCCGAAGCCGTGACCCGCAGATCGCGCCGCATTCCGTGGCTCATGTGCTGCCGCTGAAATCGGGAATGCTGCGGCCCGGCCTCTCGCTCGGCGCCGTCGCCGCCGTCTTCATTACGCCGTCGGCTGACAGCGCTTCGCCGCCGTTCGAAGCGCTGGCTGCGCTTTACGACCTGACGCCGATGGAAGCCCGCGTCATGATCGAGATCGCGTCAGGAAAGAATCGCGCCACATCCGCGACGGCGCTCGGCATCGCCGATTCGACCGTGAAGACTCACCTCGCCCGCGTGTTCGAGAAGACGAGAACCTCCGAACAGCCCGAACTGGCCAAACTGGTGGCGAGCCTGACTTCACCGGCGGTGGTTCGCGCCAATTCCTGAAGTCACCCTGTCCGCTTGCTCATTCCCGTTCGGGGCGTTACGGCCCGAAACTGACATTCAGTCCGCCGCCCGCATAATATGACGTTGCGGCGTCGAACTTGATCTGCGCCGGAATGCCGGCGGACACCAGACTCTGCGGCGCCTGAATCCCCGGAACGTCGCTGTCATAGGTGAGGCCGACGAATCCCTTCGCTGTCACATTCGGCATCACGCGCGCCGTCACGCGCGCTTCCAGATTAAGGAGAAGCGGCACAGTGCTCCGGCTGTCCTGCACGGCGGACAGCCGCGGACCAGGTACGCCGAGCAGGATCGACGAATCCGCCGACATCGACGCAGCGCGATGCACCAGGCCCGCCGACCCGATCAATCCCGCGCTTAATCCATTGGCGAAGTCATAACGTGTTTCAAGACCGAGCTTCGCGCCGACATCCGTCCATTTCAGCGCGGCGTTCATGTCGAATCCAACCAGCGGATAGAGCGCACCGTCCAGAAAAGTCTGTTGTGCAAGACGCTGGCTGGTGTCGGCGCGGCCAGCAACAAAGGCAATCGACGGCGAGACCGTCCACGCGCCGGACCTGAAATCGCTTTTGGTTTTAAGATCGATAGTCCATGCGGTGTAGTCCGATGACAACGACGACCGCGTCACGCAGGTCGATCCGCCGCAGCCTGTGACCCCAAAAGCTACGCCCGTCAGCGGAAGCGCGGTGAGATTAACATTGGTGACGGGCGCGCTCTCGGAAAAGCTTGTGCCATCGGCGCGCACGTAGTTGCCGCTCAGCTCAATGCGGACGTTGGATCCCCAGAGCGGCGAGAAGATACCCGGCGCAAAGACATATCCAATTCCGCCGTTCACGCCATATCCGTTCAGCCGAGGATCGTGCTTCTCGCTGCCTACGGGAGTTGTGGTGGCGGGCAGCAGACCTTGAACACCGAAATTCGCGACAGACGGCAAACTGATCGATTGATACGAGCCGTCCATCCACACATAGGCGCGACCGGAATCGGCAGCAGTTGTCTGGCGCATGGCCTGCGCACCGGCAGATTCCGCTGCTATCGCCATTGCGAGCGACGTGATGACGATGGCTCCGCGCCTCATGAATTCTGCTCCGTCGGTTGCATCTTTCCGACAGAGTTAGCGAGCGTTTGAGAATCGAGCGTCCCCCGTGCGGAGGACAGCAGGATATCTCCCGCATGTTGTGACCTTCGGAGCACACCAGCATGCAAGCTGCTGCGGTGTGACGCACCACGCATCCCCCGTGCGGCGGACGACAGATCCGCGTCAGCCCACCTACGCTGACATGAGGGGACGCTGAATGGAGGAAACCATGCTGACCATCACACGTGTCCGTCGTAACATCGTAATCATGGCCGCCACTCTCGCGGCGAGCCTGCCGTTTCCCGGAATCGCGGAGGCTGATAACGAAGGCAGGCCACCCAGAGTCGGAAATCATCAGCACCCGCACCGCAGCGGTCACTATCAGGATCATCGCGGCGGACACTATCAGGACCACCGGAACGATCCCGGCACGGGGCGTCCACCCGGCCCGCGCGATCCCGGCTATCAAAATCCGTACATGCCGGGCAGCGCGGCGACGCCGCCGCGTGGTCCCACCGTGTCGTCGAATAGACCAGCAACGCCGCCCCGCGGCCCCACCGTCGGAGGATCTGGCCGCAGTTCGTCAGGCAGGCGCTAACTCGACGACCGCATCATTCATCAATGGAGAGTTGCCGGGCTTCATAGCCCGGCAAAGAATTAGATCGTCGTGAAATCGCCGTGGCGTCCAAGCCCGCTTGAGAAGCGCCCCGCGCCATCCGCGCCTTCCTTGAAATGCGCCTCAACACCGTTGATCCATTCGCAGCGCATCGCCTCGCGCACCGGCAAGCCGTATGTCTCGATTACGGATCGGCGGTCAGCCCGAACGGCAGCCTGCGGGAAGCGCGCAATCTCGCGGGCCATTGCCTCGGCGGCGGCCCGCGCGCCGCCTTGCGCAACAACCTTCTCGCACATGCCGATCCGCAGTGCTTCGTCCGCAGGAACCTTGCGTCCGGTGAGAATGATTTCCAACGCACGTCCCTGCCCCACCAGCCGTGCCAGACGAACGCTGCCGCCATCCAGCAAGGGAATGCCCCAGCGCCGGCAATAAACTCCGAAATAAGCTGTCTCCGCCATCACACGGATGTCGCACCAGAGCGCCAGTTCCATACCACCCGCGACCGCCGGTCCTTCGACCGCGCCGATCACCGGCTTCGACAATTCCAGCCGCGTCGGTCCGAGCGGGCCGCGCGGTGCTGCGTTCGCGCCAGTCGGAAAGGCGAGGCCCTCGACCATATCGCGCTGGAACGCTTTGCGGTCGGAGAGCGTGCTGGCGTATTTCAGATCCCATCCTGCACAAAACGCGCCGCCTTCACCCCACAGCACGGCAACGCCCGCAGAATCGTCCCGGTCGAATTCCTTGAACGCCTCCACCAGCGCGTCGGCGCTGTCCGGGTCCATGGCATTGCGCGCCACCTCGAAGCGGCTGTGAACGATTGTCCAGACATTGCCCTGCTTTTCGATCCTGACGGTCATCCGGCGTACTCCCTTTTTACTTTTGATGTTTTGATTTTGGCGCACCCTTGCGGGCCTCGGCGCGCGGGGCCTTGTCTTGTCGCGTCGGACCAGCCACACCGAACTGAGTCAGCATCATCCCGAGAAGCATCCGCGCATCGGTGTCGAGAAACTTCAATCGCCCCGCCATCTGCAGGACGAGCGCGCCAATCATCTGGCTGAACAGCAGCGCGACCCACGGCCTGACGACAGCCGTCTCACGCCCCTGCATCTGGCCGAGCGGCTCCGCGATACGCTCCAGCACCTGCGCCAGCGCGCGGTTGAGTGCATCGTCCAGCGACCTGCCGACGCCCTGACGCTTGACGCCGCGAAAGGCATAGAGACCGAGGTTCACTTCAAAACGGTTTTCAAGGTAGTAGCCGAGAAACGCTTCGCAACCCGCCGCCACTTGCGCTTCGGCGCCCTGCGCAGACTTCACGGCTTCGGCAACATGCGCATCGAGCGCGGTCAGCGAATGCTGCAGCAAGTCGGCGTAGATCGCCTCCTTGCTCTCGAACAACGGATAGATCGCGCCAGTCGAACAGCCTGCCCGCAGCGCGATGCCCCGCATGGTCGCGCCTTCGAGGCCCTCTTCGGCGAACTCCTCACGCGCCGCGCGCAGCAAAAGCTCCCGCTTCGCCACCTTGACGCTTCGAGCCCAGTCCTGGGTCATGTCAATCTCTCGTTCTAAATTAATAACAATGTTATTTTCAGGAAACGAGTGTTGTCAATAGCTGTCACCTGATCGCCGCTCGCCGGGTCAGACGACTTTGCCGTTCGCGGAGGTTTTACGAAGAGCGGCAGCAAGCCGCGTCGCCTCACCATGCAGGCGCGAGGCAGAAATCGAACTATTTTGGGGAGGGATGAATGGTGCCCAGGGGCGGGATCGAACCACCGACACTGCGATTTTCAGTCGCATGCTCTACCAACTGAGCTACCTGGGCGTCGCCCCGAACGCTGCCAAGACAGCCTCAAGGGAGAGCGCCGGTTTATAGTGAGCCAGAACCGCCCTGTCCAGCCACCGCCGCAATTTCCCCATGCCGGGATGTGGCGCGCGCCGGGCGGTAAAATTTCATCGGATTCAAGGGCTTCCGAAGCGCCGGAAAACGGCCAGACCGCCTATTTCGGCTCGTCCATGTCGTCTTCGTCGTCGGTTTCCCGCGCCGGAATGGCATAGGAGCCCGACAGCCAGCGATTGAGGTCCACGTCGCGGCAACGCTCCGAGCAAAATGGCCGCGAAGCCTCGACCGGCGGCTTGCCGCAGATCGGGCATGGCTTCACGCGGGCTGCGGATTTTTCGCCATCAACTCGCATTCAGCCAGCCGAACCGGATCGGGAAACCCTCACCGCCGAGCAGCGCTGTGGTCTCATACAGCGGCAATCCGACGACATTGGTGTAGGAGCCGACCATCTTCACCACGAACGAGCCGGCGATTCCCTGCACGGCGTAGCCACCGGCTTTGCCGCGCCATTCGCCCGAGCCTATATAGGCCTGGATATCGTCCTCGCTCAGGCGCTTGAAGCGCACGCGGGTTTCCACCAGCCGCTGACGGAAGCTCTCTTTCGGCGTGACGAGGCAGATCGCCGTGTAAACGCGATGGTTGCGGCCCGAGAGCAGACGCAGACACTGCGATGCTTCGTCCACCAGTTCCGCCTTCGGCAGAATGCGGCGGCCCACGGCGACCACGGTATCGGCGGCAAGAATGTACGACCCGCGCAATTCGTCATCGAGTTGCACTGATTTCAGCGCGGCATCAGCCTTGGCCCGCGCGAGGCGGTTCGCGCAGGCGCGCGGCAGCTCACCGCGCTTCGGTGTCTCGTCGACATCGGCGGGACGCAGTGCATCGGGCTCGATGCCGGCCTGATTCAACAGACTGAGACGGCGGGGCGAGCCGGAGGCAAGCACGAATTTGGTACGGCCTAACATGCGGGATTGGTCAATGTCGCTTAGAGGTCAATGGGCGCGGAAACTATCCGAAGGGGGCGGCGGCGACAACAGCGCGGCGGCGCGCCGGAGGCCGATTTCGAGCGATTTATCCTACTCGTTCTTGATGGCAGACGGCCCGAAACGCTCGCGAATACGCTTCTGCAGACTGTCCCGGACGTTGCGATAGGCATCGAGTTGCAATTCGCGACGGCCCTCGACGCCGACGGGGTCCGGCGTCGGCCAGTATTCGACATCGGTGGCCGAGGTCGCGGTCAGTTGCAACGCCTTGTGATGCGCCTCCGGCGACAGGGTCACGATCAGATCGAAGTTCAGGCCTTCCCAATCCTCCAGATCCTCGACCGTCCATGGCTTGTGATTGGAAATGTCGAGACCGATTTCCTTCATCACCGCAACAGCGAAGGGATCGAGGCCGGATTTGCTGACACCTGCCGACTGCACATAGAGCCCGCGCGGAATGAGATGACGCAACAGGCACGCCGCCGTCGGGGAGCGAACACTGTTCTGCCCGCACATGAAGAGGACGGCCTGCGGAGAACGCGCCATCCGTCAGACCCGCACGCTAGATTTGTACAAAGCACGTTTCGGGATCATGTGCTGCCTTCGCCCTTCCAGTGCAGCACCGAAATCAAGGTGAACAGGCGGCGCGAGGTTTCGAAATCGATCCTCACCTTGCCCTCAAGACGTTCCATCAACGTGCGCGAACCTTCGTCATGGATGCCCTTGCGGCCCATGTCGATGGCTTCGATCTTGTCCGGCGTCGCGGTGCGGATCGCCTGATAGTAGCTGTCGCAGATCATGAAGTAGTCCTTCACGATCCGGCGGAACGGCGTCAGCGACAACAGATGCACCACGCAGGGCGTGCCGTCCGCGCGCTTGATGTCGAACATCAGGCGATTGCCGGTGATGCCGATATGCAGCGTGAACGGCCCGTGATGGTCGCCCTCCGGCGCGAACAGGTTCTGCTCCACAAGGTCGTAGATCGCGATGGCGCGCTCATGCTCGATGTCAGGCCCCGACCGTCCGATGGATTCCTCATCGAGCGTCACCGCGACCACGCGGTTGTTGGCATCCTTGTCTGGTGCGGGCTTGCTCATGTCAGATTCAGCCGCAACCCGACCGAGCGCGCATGCGCCTCAAGGCCTTCCGCCTTGCCGAGCGTCATCGCTGCCGGTCCCAATGCACGAAGCTGATCGGGGCCGCATTTGAGGATCGATGTGCGCTTCATGAAGTCCAGCACGCCGAGGCCCGACGAAAACCGCGCCGAACGCGCCGTCGGCAAGACGTGATTGGAGCCGCCGACATAGTCGCCAATCGCTTCCGGCGTATGACCGCCGAGGAAGATCGCGCCGGCATTACGGATCCTTGCACTCAAGGCTTCGGGATCCGCGGTGATGATTTCGAGATGTTCGGCGGCAAGGGCATTGGCAAGCGCGACGGACTCGTCGAGCGACTTGACCAGAATAATCGCGCCAAAGTCATTCCATGAAGCGCGCGCAATCTCTCCGCGCGGCAGCGTGGTCAACTGTGCGTCGACGGCGCGCGCGACATCGCTCGCCAGAGTTTCGTCGTCAGTGATCAGGATCGATTGCGAGTCCGAGCCATGCTCGGCCTGCGCCAGCAGATCGGCGGCGATCCAGTCCGGATTCGCGGTACGGTCCGCGATCACTAGCACTTCGGATGGCCCGGCGATCATGTCGATGCCGACCTTGCCGAACACCAGACGCTTGGCCGCTGCGACATAGGCATTGCCGGGGCCGACGATCTTCGCCACCGGCTTGATGGTCGCGGTGCCATAAGCGAGCGCGGCCACGGCCTGCGCACCGCCGACGCGATAGATTTCCGAGACACCGCTTAGATGCGCAGCCGCCAGCACCAGCGGATTGAGGATTTTCCCGTCCGGAGTCGGCACAACCATCACAATGCGCGGCACTCCGGCAACGACGGCTGGCACGACATTCATGAGGACCGACGAAGGATAGGCCGCGGTCCCGCCCGGCACGTAAAGGCCGACAGCTTCAACCGCGCTCCAGCGCCAGCCGAGTTCAACACCCGCCGCATCGGTGAACCGCTCATCCTTCGGCATCTGCCGCTTGTGAAACGCCTCGATCCGGTCGCGCGCAAATCTCAGGGCATCGAGCGTCGCGACGTCACATGCCTTCACAGCGTCTTCGATCTCGGCTTGCGTGAAGCGCAGGCCACCGGCCTCGACAGAAAACCGATCGAATTTCCGTGTCGCCTCGATCACGGCTGCATCACCGCGCGCACGCACGTCATCGACAATGGCGCGAACTGCGTTCTCGACATCGGCCGAAACCTCTCGCTTCGTTGCGAGAAATGCATTGAAGCGCTCGGCGAAATCGGCGGTGTGGCTGGTGAGACGGATCGGCATTCCAGGGTCCGGCAGGCTCGCGCACGATCCAAAATCATGCGCTCATTCAATCATTTAACGGCGTGACCCGGACGGAAAGACCAGATCACCGCCAACCCATAACATTCTCAAGAAGAAACCGCGAGCGGGGACCGCGCGGATTGGTTGTTAGTGTCTTGAATCCGAAGTTTGCCCAATCCCGCGGTACATTCCGTAGCGGACTTCGGATTCAAAGGACCCTAACGAAAATATAATTCCAGTTTGGTTTCGGTTCGCAAGTCCGCAAAAGAACCTGCTGCGAAAATGATGCGGACTTGCGAACCACCCCACTAAATGTCCGTGCCCGCTGGCAGATTGCGCGGCTCCGCCGGATCGGCTTCCGACGTGTCCGGGCCGAGATCGGCCAGTTCGCATTCGAGGCACTCGACCTCGAGCCGCAACACGCCGCCGCTGGCGAACAGCAGCAGCACCTCGCCGCCCGGTTTCTTGCCGCGATAGAACTCGATGCCGAGCAGGGTGAGCGGCAGGTCCGACGCGCTCATGTCGATCGCCCGCGAACGGCAGGACAGCACGCGGTCGAAACGCAGCGCCGAGATCAGTTGCCGGGGGACGCAATCCCCGGCGATAATGTCCTCGCAATCGACCCGGCGCATCGCGATGACAAGGCGCTTCTCGGCCTGCCGCCAGAGGATGTCGCCTGCGACCACGGCAGCATCCTGAACATGCGCGGAAACCACCGCGAGATCGTCGTCATCGAGCGCCACAAGCCTGCGCCGGGATGCCTTGGTCTGAGCCGCCTCGGTCTGGGACATGGTCTCCACTGGGCTCCATCCAGAAAAAAATTTATCCGCTGATCCGCTCGATGGTCGCACCGCAAGCCGACAGCTTCTCCTCAAGCCGCTCGAAGCCGCGGTCGAGATGATAGACGCGATTGACGGTGGTCTCGCCTTCCGCCGCAAGCGCCGCAATCACAAGCGACACCGACGCACGCAGGTCGGTCGCCATCACCGGCGCACCCTTGAGCTTGGCGGTGCCGTCGATGATCGCGGTCTCGCCATCCAGCGAAATGCGCGCGCCGAACCGCGCCAGTTCCTGCACATGCATGAAGCGGTTTTCGAAGATCGTCTCGGTGATGTGCGACGAGCCTTTCGCGCGCGTCATCAGCGCCATGAGCTGCGCCTGCAGGTCGGTCGGAAAGCCGGGGAACGGCGCGGTCGAGACCGTGACGGGGTTGATACCGGCGCCATTGCGCGCAACGCGGATGCCTTCATTGTTCGGCGTAATGGTCGCGCCCGCCTCCGTCAGCACATCGAGCGCCGACTGCAGGAGTTCCGGCCGCGCGCCCGCGAGCTGAACATCGCCGCCGGTCATGGCCACAGCCATGGCATAGGTGCCGGTTTCGATGCGATCCGGCAGCACGGTGTGGCGCGCGCCATGCAGCTTGGTCACGCCTTCGATCACAATGCGCGTCGTTCCCGCGCCGGAGATCTTCGCGCCCATCTTGTTGAGACAGTCGGCGACATCGACGATCTCGGGCTCGCACGCCGCGTTGTTGATGACCGTGGTGCCTTTGGCGAGAGTCGCGGCCATCAGCGCAACATGCGTGCCGCTGACGGTGACCTTCGGGAAATCGATTTCCGCACCGACAAGTCCACCGGGCGCTTTTGCGATTACGTAGCCGCCGTCGATCTGCAATTGCGCGCCGAGCTTTTCCAGCGCGTCGATCAGGAGGTCCACAGGGCGGGTGCCGATGGCGCAGCCGCCGGGCAGCGACACCTTGGCCACATGCATGCGGGCGAGCAGCGGCGCGATCACCCAGAAGCTGGCGCGCATCTTCGAGACCAGTTCATAAGGCGCGGTGGTATCGATGATGTTGGCCGCGGAAATGTGCAGGGTCTGCCCCTGATACTCATGATCGCCGGGGCGCTTGCCCGCCGCCATGATGTCGAGGCCGTGATTGCCGAGAATGCGCTGCAACTGCGCGACGTCCGCGAGGCGTGGCACGTTATCGAGAATCAGGGTCTCGTCGGTCAGCAGACTGGCAATCATCAACGGCAGGGCCGCGTTCTTCGCGCCCGAAATCGGAATCGTGCCATTGAGTTTGTTGCCGCCGACAATGCGAATGCGATCCATGCCAAACCTGCCCTGTTGCGGATACCGGCTTTTAGCGCGTTTCGGGGGGAGTGGAAACCGCGCGGCCGGGACGCCCGTATCCCGGAATTTGTTGTTTAATAACCGAAATATAGCTGGAATTGTGTCGGTCGGGCACAGTGGACGGTCGACAGCTCCGAGACGGGGTGGTTCAGGCCCCTGCCTTGTGGATGTCCGCCATTTCCAGAACCGGCTTGGGATAGCCGTGCCTGGCGACGCTGAGCATGGCCCGGCCGACTTCCTCGGTCGTGGTGACATAGTTCGGCGCGACCTGATGCAGGAAGCTCAGGAGCGGCGCGGTCGCCACATAAATTCCCTGCACCCAGGCTGTTTTGGAACGGACCCCATGTAGCGGCTGGATCGCGCCGGGACGAAACATGTAGGCCGCCTTGAACGGCAGCTTGAGCAGGTCGTTCTCGGTCTTGCCTTTCACGCGCGCCCACATCACACGGCCTTGTTCGGTGCTGTCCGCCCCCGCTCCGGTGACATAAGTAAATGTCATGCCGGGATTGAGCCGCGCCAGCGCGCGTGCCGCCGCCAGCGTGATGTCATAGGTCAGACGGCGATAGCGCTCTTCGTCCATCCCGATGGACGAGACGCCGAGGCAGAAGAAGCAGGCATCGTAACCTGTCATGTCTTTTTCGATGGCGGAGAAATCGAAGAAATCCGAATGCGTGATCTCGCGCAGCTTCGGATTTTGCTGACCGGTGACGCTGCGGCCCACGGTCAGCACCTGCGTGACATCGGGATCGCGCAAGCATTCGATCAACACGCCCTGCCCGACCATGCCGGTTGCGCCGAAGACAATGACTTTCATCGACGCTCCATTTTCCAAGCGTGTGTCAGGCCGTCTTGAATCGCCTGATACCGACAACAATCAAGCCAATAAAGAAGACAAGCACGATGCCCTGCGTGATCGCAAACGGCGGCTCAGCGCCGGTCGGCGCGTAGACATTCAACAAGGCGACCTTCTGGAACGACTGCGCGATCAGAACGAACACATTGAACCAGAGCGCCAGCATCGCGGTGACGACATAAACCGTGCGCCAGATGCCGGAAAGTCCCTTGCCGTAAAGCGCGTAGACCGCGATCGCCAGCAGCACCAGCGAGATGATCGCGACGATGTGCGACGGCAGCAGCTTTGTGAACGGAAACAGGAAGCCGGTGGCGCTGGTGAGGATCGTCAACACCAGAAACCACAGCGTCCAGCCGGGAAGCCTGTTCGACGCCAGCAGCCCGCCCGCGACCACAAAGCCAAGCCCGATGGCGATCATGCTGATGATGAGATGCAGAACCGTGAAGCCCGCTAACGACATGCCTAAGATCATGATGCGCCCCCATTTAGAATTGGTCCAAGGCTACATCATGCCTGCGACAGTTCAACAGGCGTTCCGTTTCCGCACGGCCTGGTCACGCAAATTTTTGGAAGATTTTGCCGGCGGCGCGATCAGCGATTGAGGAAATCCACCAACTGCGGAATCACCTGCCCCGGCGCTTCCTCCATCAGCCAGTGTCCCGAACCTTTGATGATGACGCCCTCGACATTGGTCGCGACCAGCTTGCCCTGTTCGATCAGGAAATTGCCTCCCGCTTTCTCGCCGGAAAGAACAAGCATCGGCATGGGAAGCCTGGTTTTCGCAAACCCGGCAAAATCGTCTGAGTCCTTCTCAAACGCGCGGAAGACTTCCATTCCCGCCTTCATGTGCCCCGGCCGTGCATAGGCCCTGGCGTAGAACTTCCGATCCTTCTGTGAAATGGATTTTGCCGGATCGGCTGCGAAATCATTCCAGAAGTGTTCAAGATAAATGCGCTCACGACCCTGAACCAGCGCGAGCGGCGTCTTGCCGTAAAAATGGAAGTGCCAGAGATCTCGCAGCAGCCAAACGCTTTTCCAGTCGCCAACACCCGGCAGGAAGGCATCCATCAGCACGATGCGATCCACCTCGGCCGGATACTGCGCCGCGTAGGCATAAGCGACCATCAGACCGATGTCGTGACCGACGATCCTGACCTTGTTGTATCCCAGACTCTTCACCAGCGCGTGGATGTCCTGCGCCATTTCCTTCTTGGTATAGCCGCTTTCCGGCGCATCGGACCCGCCGAAGCCGCGCAAATCCGGCGCAATCACCGTGTGAGCATTCACCAATCCGGGAAATAACGGCCGCCACATGTGGCTGGTCTCCGCATAGCCATGGAGCAGCACGACGGGATCGCCCTTCCCGGCGATCAGATAGTTCAGCTTGATTCCGTTGACCTGAACCGAGCGGCTCTGTGGAGCCGACTGCGCAACCGCGTGGCCAAACGATGCGGTCAGAACCGATGCCGCCGCGATGCCGGCACAAAGCGTAATGCGAATGACATGGCGAAAGAACAGCATGCTCAAACTCCTTTTGGGATCGAAACGATCCCGACAATGAAGGGAGCCAGGCAAGGGCGGCTTGGCACGCTCAGGCAAGCGACGGGCGCAGTTCAGTAAAAACGCGGGATCGGGTCGTTATGCGAGGTCTTGCGCGCCGACAGGTCAAACATGGTCTGGCCTTTCATTGAGCGCGTTGTCCGGAGGCTAACGAGGCTGCGCCGGTTTGTCGCTGAGAAAACCATGCAGCGCGGCGACCACCTGAGCGCCTTCGCCGATGGCGCCGCCGACGCGCTTGACCGAACCGGCGCGGACGTCGCCGACAGCGTAAACTCCCGGCACCGAAGTCTCCAACCCCGACACCGGCTTGCCTTCCTCGCATTGCGAACCGGTCACCACAAAGCCGGTGCGATCGAGCTCCACGCCGCAGCCATTGAGCCAGTTCGTGGCAGGTTCGGCACCGACGAACAGAAAGACATTGCGGATATTCTCCGCCGTCTCGATCCCCGTCTTGCGGTTGCGCCAGCGCACATGCTCAAGCCGGCCGTCGCCGCCTTCCAGCGCAACGATCTCGGTATGAATCATCAGCTCGATATTCGGCGTCGCCATGATCCGGTCGATCAGATAGCGCGACATGCTGTCGGCAAGACCGCCGCTGCGGATCATCATCCGCACCCTCCTGGCGTGGCCCGACAGGAACACCGCCGCCTGCCCTGCGGAATTGCCGCCGCCCACCAGGATAATGTCCTGCTGCGCGCAGAGCCGCCCTTCGATCGGCGAAGCCCAGTACCAGACACCGCGCCCTTCGAATCTGTCGAGATTTGCGATGGCTGGCCGCCGATAGCGCGCGCCGCTGGCGACCACGACGGATTTCGCCTTCAGGAGATGGCCGCATTCGGTGGCAATCCCGAACGCACCATCCTTCTTCGAACAGTCCAGCGATTTGGCCTCGACCGGGATCATCATGTCCGCGCCGAATTTCTGCGCCTGATTGTAGGCGCGGCCCGCGAGCGCTTGTCCTGAAATGCCGGTCGGGAATCCGAGATAGTTTTCGATCCGCGCGCTGGCGCCGGCCTGACCGCCAAAGTGGCGCGCATCGACCACGGCAACAGACAAGCCTTCGGACGCCGCATATACCGCGGTCGCAAGGCCGGCGGGACCGCCGCCGACAATCGCGACATCATAAAGCTTGTCCTTGATCGAGCCGCCGATCATGCCCATCGCATAGGCAAGTTCGGTTTCGCCGGGATTGCGCAGCACAGTGCCGTCCGGACAGACGACCAGCGGCAAGTCCGACGGCGACGGCGAATAACGCGCCACCAGATCGGCCGCGTCCCTGTCGGTCGCAGGATCGAGCACATGATAGGGATTGCCGTTGCGCGACAAAAATCCCTGCAGGCGCACCAGGTCGGCAAGCGAAGGCGAGCCGATCAGCACAGGGCCGCCGACACCGCCCTGAATGAGGTTCACGCGGCGCAGGATCAGCGCACGCATGATGCGCTCGCCGAGATCCGCTTCGGCCACCAGCAGTGCGCGCAGGCTGGGCGGCGGAATCAGCAGCACCTCCACATCGCCCTCGGCGGTGCCATCCACCAGCGCGCGGCGGCCCGAGAGCTGTCCGATCTCGGCCAGAAACTGCCCCGGCCCCTGATCGATCACCGGCGTGATGTGGCCCATGCCGTCGCGCTGCGTTATCGCAACATGTCCTGACAGGATGACAAACATGCCGGGACCGACCTTGCCGCTCTCGAACAGCAACGCGCCATCCTTGTAGTGGCGCAGCTCACCGAACCGGCGCATGCGCTCGATCTCGGCATCCGTCAGTTTTGGAAACGTCTGTTCGAAGCGGGGAAATGCCGCGCGTGCATTATCCGATTGTTCCGCGCCGGTCCCGGTCGCTGCGGCCTGATCCGTCGCCATCCTGAGGGTCCTTGTATTCGGCAGAAGAGGCGCGATCACCGATCCGGGATCGCAAACGATAATGTCAGATCGTGTCTGCGTGACGAAGAATCAAGCGACGGCTTCGAATGACGAAGATCAGCGCTCGCCGTCGCGCCGGTCTGCGCCCGATTCCTCATCGCGCATGCGTGCATCGTCGTCAGGCGTGACAATCGCCATACCGGCGCGGCCCCGCGCCTGCGACTTGCGCCGTTTCAGGTTGTCGCGCAGCGCGGATTTCAATCGCGTCTCGCGTGCCGATTTCGCATCGCTCTTTCCGGACGTGTCCGTCATGTCAGTGCCGTTTGTGTCACCTTGACCGTCATGGCCAATCCCGGTCAGTTCCAACTATAGCGAATACGGCGAGCCATATCACAGAGGGAATGCCATGACGGGACATATCGAATCGCTCGCCCCGGCGGTGCAGGAAACTCTCGCTGGCTGGCATCGCTTTGTCGAAACTAAAAGTGAGGATGTGCTCCGTCCGCTGTTCGCGGACACCACCGTCTTCCGCTCGCCTTTTGTCCATCTGCCGATCCCCGGCCGCCCGGCAAGCGTGTTGATCCTCACCGCCGTTGTGCAGATTTTTGAGAACTTCCGCTATCACCGCACCTTCGTCGCCGGATCGCACGATGTCGCGCTGGAGTTCAGCGCCAATATCGGCGATCTGCAATTGAAGGGCGTCGATCTGATAAAATTCGATGGCATCGGCAAGATCGTCGAATTCGAGGTGATGATCCGCCCCTTCCGCGCACTGGAAGCCCTCAGCAGCCTGTTGAGCGCCCGGATCGGACCCGAATTGGCGAAATACAAGACCAAGGCCTGAGAAGGTCTCAGTTCCGATATTGGCCGAAGAATGGGGCGCGCGGTGCTTGCGCCATCGGTGACCTTATGGCAAAGGAACGCGCGCCTTCAGAAGCCTTTTGGCTGATTCACCGTACATGGTACGGTTCCGGCGCTTTATTTTGTCTGGCGTTCGCTGCCGTAGCTCAGTGGTAGAGCACTCCATTGGTAATGGAGAGGTCGACAGTTCAATCCTGTCTGG